>Ga0268261_10001587_pt1 | contig 15759 bp, 11 predicted proteins | sample TergutNc150P1_FD_190353 | JGI IMG/M metagenome (GOLD analysis project Ga0268261, IMG submission 190353) | Nasutitermes corniger P1 segment gut microbial community from laboratory colony in Florida, USA - Nc150 P1 (SPAdes) (version 2) | ecosystem: Host-associated > Arthropoda: Insects >... | reverse complement strand
CCCCCCCAAGCGTGCGGGCCAGTTGCCTGGAAACTCGGTGCAGTTTGCTGATCATCTGGCATGACGAAGTTATTATCCACTCATTACTTCTGCACATTCTGATGCTACTTTTACGGCCCTGGGGGCATACGTTCCAAAATTGTTTCACAAGTCCCTTGAACATAAGCGAAACGTTTCACTACTACTACTACTACTACAGCTATAACAACTACTACTACAACAACTATTACTACTACTACTACTACTACTACTACTACTACTACTACTACTACTACTACTACTACTATCCACCACCACCACCACAATCATCATCGTCGTCATCATTACTACGAGTGTTCGAAACCATTGCTGGTACGCTGAATATGCTGTGGGCTCCACTAGTGGAAGAAATTGAGGTTTGATTACTGGCAGGGCAGTTCTCTTCTTCTACGGTGTCAAAACCGGCTCTGGAACTCACTAAATGTGTTCGGGAGTAAACTGGGTAAGACGTGAAAGTGATCATTCATCCCCACCTTATATCAAGTTAAGAAAAAGTAGAGTTTTTAAATGCCCCATGGGTGTTCATGGCCTTAGGCTATGTTTTTTTGTTTCTTTAACAATCTGAATAATAGAAACAAGATATGTCGTTTTGAAACTGCGAACATGTCCTGCCACTACACAGCAGATAAAGCTAGCAATCTGAAGCGTCTAACAAAATGAAAATCTACCATCAGAATACTAAAAAAGTTAATCTGATTAAAAAATTCAGCAAATTACGGTGCAGTTTATGCTAAGCCATGTCTTGTAAACGTAAATGTAAGAAATAAAGTGGTCAAATCCAGAGCACAAGATCGCCCTGTACAAGGCGACAGACACTACTGGTCAAAGTGTTCGTTATTACAGAATCCGAAGGTTAATTGCTGTCATAAAAACAGCAAGATATTATACCGTACAGTTAGCAAGTTTAATCCAGCACACAACCTAGTCTTTTTACTTCCTAAACCAATTTCATTATCGCCCTCATGTCTACTACAGGGTTTCCGGCGTCATCGCTTAAAAATACACGTCCGTACCCAAGTTTTTTTGTGTGGGTTGTTGCTCCATGTAGATAGGGGTCGATTCGCCTCCGAAACAGTCCTATGTTTACGTATGTTCCTGACGAATATTCCCCACGCCACGAAGGTACAAACTAGTCTCAGCAATTAACAAGTTTAGAAGCCAGATTCAGGCTACAGCCGCTATACCGCTGGCATAAGAGCGCCAGGTTTGATTGATTCCACAGTCAATTTCAATTCAGAAGTGACAAGATCCTGAAAGGAATCGAACCCCGATAGTCAGGCACGTTAGCCAGTCACTTTACAATCTGCATATCGGACTAACAGAAAAGCGCATCCTAAATATACAAATGATCCCTCCCCAATCCGTCATCTCATTTAATTACAAACGGAAGCAGCTTCATTGTATTTTGCTTGTGAAATAGAATAAATCTTGTGAGAAGACTCCATCTGTTTGCAAGTGACTGATATAGAATACGACATTCTAAATGCATAAATTCTTAATTCTTAGTTTAGAGGCCATTAAATATATTAGTACGTCTGTCTCTGACGGCACCATTTGTAGCGCTCTATAAGCCGTGAACTCAAGATACACAGAGTTTAGAAACCATATAACAGCTAATCCTACGTAGGAAATTTTATAATGCAGCCATAATATCGTATTGCGAATAATAATTCTCTGCAACATCTCCACCGCTTTCACCCAGTACAGCCTTCTCGTAGCTTCTATCCTCCTACTTGGCCGAAAAGCTAGTCAAAATCCCTCCGTTTTTAACCCTCCTCATCTCTACGAATGTGTACGCGCTGGCTTGTACTACCCGACAGTGCCTGTACAGTATAATTTGTATTCCAGACGAAATACGTGCATTCTCCAACTCTCATGAATTTAAATTAATAATTTTGCCAGTTACAAAGGACAGTAACAGGTACGGAGCAGCATATTGTAGGTGGGTAGCTACAGTATTAAACACAACGGACAGAAGACATTAAGCTTCCCACTACGCAATTTCAATAACAGTACGGCGCTGAAAAGGGGAGGAGTCCACGAGGAAACTAAACTACTGCCCTCACCCCCCAAAAAATCGCCTTAAGTATAAAACGTAGTTATAAAATGTAGTTCCTGAAATGTCAAGATGCCACAGAGAAGAACGTAAGTTGCCCCTATGCTCAGGTAGGCACCATGCTCGGGTAACGTATGGGATACTGAAGATGTAGATGCTCGCATTCGTAACTTCCGTACCTACTAGATGTATGAGATAGGTGGTAAATAGACAACCAGTTGGCCAAGAGACTGTTTGGGCCCACAGCCGGCCTGGACGTTGTAAAGTCAGGACTTACCGGGAATTAAACGCCGGTTCTTCTAGAAATAGTATGTGAATGTGTGGGCTGCATCGAACTAAGGAGAGTATCCAGTATCACGTGTTTACGATACATTAATTAATCTTTTGAGTTTTAAAAAGCCCCCCAAATATTTCGAATATTTCCGTAACCTGGTTATTTAGGCCCACATACTTGTCTAAGAAGTTACACCAGCTTCAGCACAAATTCAGAGGTACAGGTAACGTTCCTATGCACCCCATGAAGACACATGGTGGAGTAAATAAGATTAGTTCCACTCATTCCTAACCCCGGCACTACATAGTGTCGTATGGTTAGTTGCACCCCAACCCACTTTACCTCCGGAAAAAGTAACCCCATTACCCATTAAATAGGGGCTGGGTAGGACCCAGAGCCAGTCTGGACGCTTTGGGCAAGAGAACAATTTCTCGTCCCTGCCGAAATCGAACCACGATTCTTCGATTATGCAGCCTGTAGCCTAGTTACTATAAACACTCAGCCATCCCGGCTTTCCATCCGTACAAACCCACAGGTTTATTACAAGATATTGCGTCTGTTACTGATAATCCCAGCTCATGATTGTGTACTTCAACATTCCTTGTCTGGCAGAGTGCATTTTAATATGGCATCAGTGTGCGGACTTCTAGAGACATTTTGCAACAACGGCGGCATTGTATTTTATCTGTCTGTAATGTCCAACGACTGACATGTGAAAACGGTGAGAAACCTCTAGATTTCATAAACGCAAGCAATATTTTTATATTTGTAAACATCGACTGTTTAAGAAGGCGCTTCACAGTGAAATTAGATACCATTATTTCAACAGATTTACTTTACAGCTAGTATGCGAATTAAAAACTAGTGCCATTCGACACATCAATGTTTCCTTAATGCGTTATTTAGATAAGAAACCTTTAATCACAGTGACAGCTGGACCCTTTTGAGCATAACACAAAAAAGAATTGCAGCTGCTAAAATTAAATATTTATGAGACAGCAACAAAATACACTTGGAGGATTTCTACAAGAAACCGGGTTACATGTATTAAAAACAAAATAGCTAGTGCTTAAATTATCGCAATAAAAGTCACGTAAACAGTAACTTATCTCCGAGTACTAGAGTATATTTTTTATTATTATTATTATTATTATTATTATTATTATTATTATTATTATTATTATTATTATTATTATTATTATTATTATTATTAACCCTGTATTGAAGTAAGTTTCTCCATTAGAAGATTCAGGTAATAAGAAGTCTATAATAAGCATAATCTTGTTATATTTAGAGAAAAAAGTTATATATAAGGTTGCATGATTCATTCCACAAACAGTACACAGATTTCTCACGGATGTTACTATACAAGATCTGCTGACGTTCAAATAAACTTTACAACTTAATTACATTTTCAGATTTCACAAAACACATCCATACACACGAAACGCGGTTTGGTGTAGCGGTAGCGCTCCAGGTTTGCACTCAGAACTTGCCCAAATTGAATTTCGGCCAAGACTGCGGATGCTAGTGGTTTTACTCAGTCCCACCAGATAGTTCTTGAATACTGCCTTGATTGAAACACATTACATCCTCCAAATCCTTCCAAATTTATCGCTCACCGATCAACCTACGCTACACAGGTCTCGCCTGACACAGTGACAGCATCCTTAAGTACAACAGCAAAAAGCAGAAAAAGACTCACTGTATATCTGCATATTAAAATAATTTGAATTATACTAATAACATGGTCTGCTTCCGTAACAACCTTTGTTACAACTGAGCACAGAAATTCTCAGGAACAAAGAGGTCCAAGCATTACATTTTGACGGGCAGTTAACATGTCCAATCAGTAAACCATGATGTTCATAGTCTCTGCTGGCCAATGCGTCAGCCCATATTCTCTGTTATGACAACCTATTCAAGACAGGGGGTGAAAACGTAACACTACGGTGAAAACAAACGTTTGTACTGGGATACATGGAGTTACAAAAATCAGTTCATGACCAGAGTTAGAAACAAAACAAAGAATCGATGTAGTCAGTTGCATTACCACTTCGTTTCGGAAATTACTTACTCCACAGACAAATGCTGAAACATGTAGCTTAAACAGTCAGTTTGATGCCGCATCATTCTGCAATCATTCACAACTACTACTGACCGGAAACTGGTTGCACATGTGCTTTGTTACAGGGAGATTTTAATTTCGAAAATGACTCGTCTCCTAAGAAGTTCGTGGTTGTACTGGAAAATACTAGTATATTACCTCCAAATAAACGCGACCATGTTCAACCACATAATGTCAAAATCCCCGTTAACAGTCATACCGGTATTTCCTTTCCGCTACACAGCCGAAGTATTTGTAAAAATGTTGAACAGGTAAAATGTACAACAATACCTCCTGCGATACTGGTCCCGAAGTGACCGATATCTGAAACAACACAGCAACCTGGCATGCGTATTCCCGTGCTTTCACTCAGGCCTTACTTTGTGTTTCAAAGTAGGTTTCAATCATACAATATAAACCAACAAAATTCACCTTCGCTAAATTTAAATTTAATTTTAAAAAGGAGTATTTTGTTGGTTTATACAATACGATTATATTACAATGCAAGGTGCAAAAAGCACAAGTTTCTATCATTGTGTCACATTTGCCTGTTTACCATTCAGAGACATTCCAACGTATGCAGGCCACTTTATGACGTCACGTCGACTGCAGACGTCAGAGACAAATGAAATGGGAGCACAAGTCGAAAAAGGTAGGAAACTATTTTGAACGAAACGAGAGGAAAGTTAATTGGAATAAGCTGATGGCACCAGTATAAACAGGCCAGCAAAATTAAAATTATATGACAGCAGAATTCGAAAGAAATGAACGCATAACTGGCAACAGGCCGGAGCACAATTATAGAGTGTGAACGTGAGAAGATATGGTAAGAAGTACGAGTACTATTACGGAAGACGACAGAGAAACCTATAAGAAACCACAATATATCTCCGTCAGGCTGTAATGGTTGGTATAATCTTTCTAATGTCTTCCTACTTGAGCCTCGTAGCAAGAAAGTGGGACCAATAGAGACTAATCGTCCCTTTTACGACTCCATACACCTAATATAATATCGCACGAACATATGAATAACGATTGATATCAACGCTGGTACATATACTACTGGTTCTTAAGAAAGTAGAATGATAATCCTTTATTCATGAAACTAAGCACCCTTATTTTCTCATATTTTTGGGGCACCATTAAATAACATAAAATAAAAGGGTTGCTTTGAAAAGCAAAAATGTTTGTATGTCACTCCAGGAACAATGCTTTGTGTAAAAATGAAGTAAAAATACAGTTCTAAGAATGGCTAAAGATCATTACCCTTTTGTAAAGAACACCTATTTGTGGGGCTTCCTGTTGGCCTACAACACGAAGAAGCACTACTATGTTCATGTCACATATCCCTTCATTTCGCTGTGCCACGTGGGACAGTAAAATGAATGTTTTTGAGGCAACCTCTCTTCTGTTGTCCTCATAGTTGTGGGGATCCCTGTAGGCCCAGAGCAGGAGGAGATAATTCCTATTTGCATGTCATTCCATCACTCTCTCCCATGGTGACAACACACACAAATAAAGATAAAGAGACAGTTGCGTTTGCGTCCTCACCTCCTGGGGTCATCCCGGCTAACGTCATTTAGCTTACTCTAACTTCCCACAGTGTAACATGGTTTTGAATAAGTTTTGCTCCACGTAGGAAATTAATTTCTCGGGATAGAAAAATATTATAACAGGGGTATGACGGAGAAATGGAGGAGAATAGTCATCACAAGCAAAATCACACTTTGTTCCTCGAATGCTGAGACAGAACGAGGCATTTAAATAAATGAGGCACAAAGACGGAAAAAGAAGCAAACCGACGATTACCCTCTAGAGAACTGGAAAAAAGCATCGTTGAAAAAGAAGTAAGAATGAGAAAAATAGATAAAATATATAAAGAAACAAAGTGCAAAATTTTAAAATAAAATTGAAAGAGGCTCCCTTCATTACAATACTTCAAACACTGCCAATTCTGATTGAGGATACTCAGAACATTAACGGATACACAGTGGATTTATCCTTCCTTATCAGATGGCCGAATGACATCTTTATATACTCTGACTTAAGTTCTACACTTTGTGTCAGTGTTTTCATGATCTCTCTCCGTCGCCAAGTACACAATCTTAACTGAAAGGTTTCATTTGTTATCGCCATAAAAATGCAACCTCAAGCAAAATGCCATACAGGTGTAATGTTTATTTATTTATTTATTTATTTATTTTATTTATTATAACCAATGCAAATTAATATCATTAAGTACACATCACAACAACGTATAATCTATACTCCTACACGTTTCGACATTTTCATGTCATCGTCAGGGAGTTTACATATGCGCCTCGCTAAGTTACACAAGTTTTCCAAATTGCAGCTGTTGAAAATACAGTTTCATAAAACTAAGATGTTTCACATCAAGTTACGTAAGTTCTTAGGTTATGGCTGCTGAAACCACAATTTTATAAAATTATTAAAATGTCAGAGCATTTGTCGTTTTACAATAAAATAACATCTTTCGACGTTACGTATCACAGCCCACTCATACTCAAATTTACCAACTTGCTCAAAAGTACCGATTTAAACATAGCTTTTCGAACGTGTAACTTTATAAACAAACAATTATGCGACAGAGCACCATAAAACAAAATAAAGTCTAGTGGAATATATAAATTACAATGCAAAACATGAAACAAATCATACGTCGGTCAGACTGGGAATCAAGAGGAATAAGACACCGCGAACATACAAACAAAACAAACAACCCTACTTCGGTGTACGCATTACACATTCTCAATAACAGACACGAATCCGGAACATACCACGCAATTACTAAAAACATGTAATAAAGGAAGAATGAACGGTTGGGAGTCATTGTACATGCAAAGACTACAACAGAACGTATTGATCGATGAGCAGAAGACCACTGAACCCAACCCACTATACGCTCTAGTCGAAACAACACGTCACACAACCCGACACCCACACTGACTCAGTACACGCCAGACCAACGCAACAGCAACATCAACAAATGGGTAAGTCCATCATTTAGTATATTCAACAAATCCACAATATAATATCTACACAACCACATAATAACGTCCATATTTATTGCAGATTGTATATGCAGCCACAGATACATAATGACTGAAAAAGAAATTGTAACGCCGAAAGATTTTATTGTATTGTAAAACGACAAAATAATTTAACATTTTAATAACTTTATAAAATTGTAATTTCAACAGCCATAACCTAAGAACTAATGCAACTTGATATGAAAAATTTAGTTTTATGAAACTGTATTTTCAACTGCTGCAATTTGGTAAACCTGTGTAACTTAGCGAGGAGCAGATGTAAACTCCCTGATGATGACATGAAAATGTCCAAACATATAGGAGTACAGATTATACGTTGTTGTGATATACATACTTTATGATATTAATTGCGCATTGATTGGTTATAATAAAAATAATAAAATATACACGGTATATGTGTTAAAATAAGGCGTAATGTTATTAATTATAAATTAGAAAAGGATATCACTTCAGCGAAGAGACACATTTTTGCAAAATCAACTGCCATGCATCATTTCTGGACGCAGGCAGAAGTGTTGCTCCCACATCAGAGCTGCAAGAACAGATATGACCATGAATCCTGCACATAAGGCGAACCTGTCGTACATACTATGAAACATTTAGTTATTCGGTGTACCAACCAACATAAAGTCACGCACATGTCGAACAGAAATCAGAAGCGTTACCACTGCAGCCAGCTTGCTTTGTCCGAACACTGCTATGCCTCACAATACAAAATACACAAAGAATAGAGTTCATTACGACGGGGCGTTGCGGCGCGAAACGACAAAAGGGCAACGATGAACACAGTTCGTTATATCATTCATCTTATTTACTGAATGAATGCCCAACGGGGATGGCAGCTTCCACCAAACTAGCCAAGAGCGTTTTAGAATTTCTAATCACACGTTTCCAACGCGAACAATTCCTTACTATAAGTGAAAGACTTCCCATTTTAACTTACACTGCTCACCTGCTATATATGCAAATAACATAATCTGTACACACGTTACGATAACGCTAAACATTACACTAAACGCTGATCAAAACTATATTGTGCCTACAGCATACATAACACATGATATCGCCCATAACGTTCATGTATAGAACTTCCTTTTTACGATTCTGTACAGCTTGATGAAGGCTACGTTGAGGTAGCCGAAACATGAAGCCGTGATTCATAAAAATAATATGTTGTGTATTTGACTGACTGTGTTCATTCTATACAGAGTGTTTCAGGAGGAATAGTAAATATTTTAGGAGGTGGAAGTATGGACTATTCCGAGTAAATAAGTTCGTATAAACACGTGCCCAATTTTCAATGGGTGTGAAGATACAGCTGTTTGAAATTGGAGCGTACAAATCCGATTTTTGCTGTGGGGATGGATGAAAAGCGAAGTCTACAAAAAAAAGTAAATACAAGAGAAGAATTGGTCGCTCGCATTATGAATATTGCTGCCCTCATAAAGCAAGAACGCCAAGACGACCTCAAGACAGCTACACGTACTATTGTCAAGAGAGTTGGAAAGTGCATTGAATTCGATGGTGGGATTTTTGAGCACTTACTTTGAACTGTTGCAATCAATTGAGATCATTTACATAACCAATAAATGCAGTCAATAGGTCATCTGTCTTTCGTTCATACCTTTTATAAGGCTTTTTATGCGTAGCATTCAAACAGTTGTATCTCCACACCCACTGAAAATTGGACACATGTTTATATAAACTTGTTTACTCGGAATAGTCAATACTACCACCTCCTAAATATTTACTACTCCTCCTGAAACACCCTGTATAACCAAACCCAACGGCGATGCAGCATCTTAAAATAGAACACATGATGTGAGCGTAACAAGTACCTTGCATATATGTCACACTGCAAACAAAATTCGTAAACAATAAAAAATTTCGGTAATCTCTTCGGATATACGTTGTCTGATATCAAATGTTCATTCTTCCTAAATCTTTTCGCTTCAAACACTTCACTCTGAAACTTTGCCATTTCCAGAACTGTTCACTGTCTGGGACCAACTTTCCATCTTGCTCGGGGGGTGAAACCAACAGACACCGAATGCGGTGTTGCAATGCTGTCAGGTTGCCCCCACAGAATAGCAATAAGAAAAGTGAGAAACTGAAACTAGATTCTCTTGTTACTCTCTAAGAGAAATGGATTCCGATTTAGGTTTGTGTTTCCTAAAGCTCACAGATTTAGAATCTCACACAGCTGTATCCTGACCCAAAACCATCACACAATGAAACACGACTGGGTTCGGCACGAAAAATCTTTCGATATTCTTCACTAGACAATCACTTGTTCAGCCTCTTTATTTCTTTTCTTACACAACATCAATAAAACATCGAACCCATTTTCAGATTCTTCCTACGTCCCAAAACCAATAAACAGAAAAACCATGATTTTCTTTCCCTTACTTTTTACGAACAGAGGAGATTTTTCATAAAAAATGCATGTCAGAGGAATAAAAGTATAGGTGGTTGTTCGAACTCTACCAAGCAAACGGGCGAAAATATCGTTGGTTGGAGTCGAGAGTTGACTCTCTAGAAACCTCACAAAAATCCGCGATGGCAGCAGATGTAGGGGCGCGGAACAGGCCGCACTCCTAAACAGGTATCGACGGTTCAGGAGCCGTTAACATCCCGCAGGTACTTCCGAATGCGAAACGAGGAGATGGAAAACGCAAAGCTGAGCGATGTATTAATAATACGACAAGCAAGATTTCTTCCAATTACATCCAAGGACATTTTCTTCATACAGAGCCTCGCGAACACAAAAGTATGCTGTACTCTTTTAATATTAACATCCATTTCGTTGTATCACATTCAAAATATAAAACTAGCAAGCAGAGATACAGTAGGAACAATTTCAATCTGATGAAAAATATTTAAAAAAATTCATCTCGACACTTAAAATTCGAATTGAGTTACAAAATGCATAGTTTAATACAGCCTTGCGGTTGTACAGGCCGAGGGGGGAGTAGATAATTCATTGCACTCGTCCAAGCCAAACCCAGCGTTGTGAAGTTTCTAGTTTTTTAGGGAGGTTAAGGACACAATATCTATTGAGAGTAATAAACAAAACTTACATTTGCAGTGCTTTATTATTATTATCTCATAACTGGGAATATTGTATTACACTCAGACACAAATGGGCATGAATATGACGCTTCATAAACCTTTAGTCATACATTCTAATTTTTAATAAAAGCGTCTTTAAGAAACATGCTGCGGCATGATTTTTAAATATCTTGGTTTGCCAGCTTAACTGTGATCAAAATCTGGAAGATAACCAACATAAAAAAGTCTTATTCCAACAATGGCCAAACGAACAACTATTAATCAAAGTAATCTCACGGGTACAAGAGCAGCAGAGTGATTGTTGCAAAAAAAAAAAATCGTCCGAAAAGATGACGAGTGTCATTTTTCCCTCTTAAACTTACACGGCCAAATCTATGAAAAAAGGAGACTGGGTGTGTGTGTTGCCAAAAGTGTAATGTCTGGTACCACGAAATGTGCGTTGGCGCGAAAGGCATGAGGCAATTCATTCGTGGTAGATGATGCCACTAATCAGAACTGTACCACCAAGTGATCGGATCGGAATTGTACTAAAGAAGTACATTTTCGATCAACTGTAAGGAGCTTCCTAATTTTTCTTAATGATTACAATTTCATATAAAAACTGTGACATATTCATCAAGCTACCCAGAACATGTTTTACCAGGGACACTATATCACGTTCGTTTATTTTACACATGACAGCACGTTCTGTCCGAAATGATCGAAATTGTACCACCTGAACAAAAAATATTGACTACCGTGTTAGGTACGTTCTTGCCACCAGCATGGCGAGTCCCCAGGTTGCTAACTGAGGAGACGTTCTACCGAAATGTATATTGTAGCCAAAAGTACATCCATAAGCATTCGCGGACAGCCAATGAGGAGTGGTCCTCCAGCTTGGGGGTTGGACGTAAGGCTAAAGACTCGTCGCCGTAAAAATCAACATGTCACGAACTGTTACACAGGGTCTAGGGCTTTCAGGTTTTTTTTAACGACCTGAGTGATGGAAAATGGACATAGGACTTGTAATTTGCAATGTGACGAGCCTCTACACGCCACGGTCACTGAAAACACTTGCAAGATAATTGGCAAAATATACATCAGACTTAGCGGGATTATAGGACGTCACGTAGGACAAGGAAGGCATTCGAAAAGCGAAGGATTATAATGCAAAGGACAGGCTCTGAGTTTAACAAATAACAGTGTTTACTGACACTACAAATAAGGCAATTAAAACAGTAATGAACACAGAACATTTGATCAGGATTTTAAGAATCACTCTCAGGAGATAATTCTGTACTCATACATTCCGCACTACGGGCTCATAGCCCTGACGCCGGTCTTGAGCACAGTGCTTCACGGATTCGCTTCACTACTACGCAACGACCTACGTTGTTCCGCAGTTACGCTATCGTCTATATGCAACACACTGTCTCGCTTGTGACAAGAAGACTGTCCAATTCTTACCGTTCTTATATAGCATTTATCGCATTTCTCGATGATTCTACACTGTTCCAGGCAGCGCTGGATACCCCTACAATATACTACCCTTTTCTCTTACGGGAAGGTTCTGGCGGCCATGACATCACGGGCTTTGCGGGTCGTCATACTACTAGGCGCTGTTGAACCCGGTTACAATACTTTACTTTTGGAAAGAGGGATAACAATAATGACACAGAGACAGAAGTTTTGAAAGTGAGAAAATCATATCAGCAGTTAAGTAGAACGTTTCTTAGTGATATGTCATATATAAGGCTGAGAGGTCGATGGTGCGGTATTATCGTTCTGAATGCGCATGCCCAAATTAGGTTAAAAGGGATGATTCAAAGGGCAGCTTCTACGAGGAATTAAACAGATATTCCATCAGTTCCTTAAGAACCACGCGCATATTTTGCTAAGGGATTTCAATGCAAAAACGATGAACGAAGATATTTTCAAGACGAGATTGGGGAACAAAGGCTCATATACGTACAAGTGCAAGTTTAGTCAACTTGGCCACATCGAAGAATGTGTCAACAGAACCGAAATATTCACAGCACACTTAGGCATCTCCTGATGGAAACAATAACAAACACATTAATATAATCTTGGTCTTAGACGATTGCAGTGAGGCATGCTTGAAGGCCGACCTTTCAAACGAGCGGACTGTGATAATGAAGGCTAGCTAGTGGTTCCAGAAGTCAGTAAGCGAAGAAAACACACAGCAGTTTGATATGGACAGATTAATTCTAAAAAAAACTAAACTTGTGGAAGTAAGAAACCGGTACCAGATCAAGACCTCAAGACCTCAAAGAGGTCTGCAGATTGGGAAAACTTAAGCCATAGAAGGGACGCAAAAATTTAAAAATATTAGAAGCAGCAAAATCTCAGCTATGAATTCTAGGTCACTATGAACGCGAGGAGCATTATAAATGTTTTGGCAAAAAATGTTAAAAATTTGTACAACAAACACAGGAGAACAAATTGCAAAATTTACAATATTCAAGCCAAACTAACCCAAATCATGTGAGTAACATAAGACGTGTTACTAGAAGACATATTTGGAAACAAAAGCGGGAACTCTTGAAAGGTAAAGTGAATAAATCAATAAGCTGGAAATAAAGTCAGAAAAGTAATATTCGAAACTATTATACGAGCATAAATAAATTAAAAAATGGTTGCAAGCCTAGAATTAATTTAATAAACGATGAGAATTGTGACATGGTTGCATATACCCACAGTATTTTAAATAGGTGGAAGAACCACTCTGTGGGTTGACGAATTTGCATGCATTTGTTTGTTAGGGAAACAACTGACGCATCAGCGAAGGAGTTTAGTTAACATGACGTTTGAAAAAAAACGTGAAAAACATAAATCACAATGTAATTATGAAATTCCAACAAAAAATCCAATAAATCGATAAAATAATACTTTCTGAATAAACAACACATGCATCAAAAGTAGGAGGAGTCATTTTACCTATTTCTAAGAAAGGTTATAAAACCGCCTGTCGTACTTATCAAGGCGCAAAAATGTTACCAGATACGTAAAGAATTTTATCCAGAATTCTTCTGTAAAGGTTAACTCCTTACACGGACAAAATTGCTGGAGATAATCGTGTGGATTGCGACCTAATGGATCAACTGCTCATCACGTGGATTGCATAAGTCAAGTTCTTGAAAAAAATGATAATTCAGTAAAGGAGGTATTGTGTACTTTCACCGCGTTCGATATGCACATGAAAATAGGTGAAATAAAATGTGCATTGTTGAAATTTCCTGATAAGCCCTACATGTGTCTGACATATTCCCTACTTAGAATGGCCTTGAACAAGGACATCCTTTATCCCCGCTGCCTACCATCAATATTTTGAAGTATGCCGTTACATACGTCGAAGCAAATCACGAGAAACTGAAACCGAATGGGACACATCAGCTCCTGTTATGCGCTAATAATTTTAATTTTTTACGCAGAAATATTAATCCTGCAAAAAAATATTTTTTTAGTCGCTAGTAAAGAAGCTGTTCTAGAAGTTCACGTTTCACGAAGAGAACGTAGGAAAATTCACAACAAAAGAAAGCTAATAAATTCACGAAACTTTGTCCAAATGGAAACATTAGGGAAGGACACTATCAAATAAAATTTGCGCGCATGAAGAAATTAAAAAGAGATTAAAGTTAGTAAAAGTTTACTGTCACTGGTCCAGAATATTTTTTAACTTCCAACTTCTAATAAAACACAAACATAAACACATACAATGCACTACATATTTTCCTGTGATTTTGCTTAGTCCGACAACAAAATAACGAGATTGACTCCGGAACTCGGGAACCAACAGTGGGAGCGAAGCAATGGGCAGATGGTATTTGACCTTGAAGTACACGTTCACAGTGTGATAGGTTTCATCCTGTTCGCTTTACTTCGCAGCAGTAAACCAGTGTTCAGAACAGAAATGTTGTTGGGCTCCGTCGGAAAATGTTTAAATAAAAGAACGAGCAACGAGTTTTCATTGAGTTTTTCAACAAACTTACGAAATCCAAGACGGGAACTTTACAATTATTGAATGAGGCTTAAGGTGAATATTCAACAAACTTACGAAATCCAAGACGGGAACTTTACAATTATTGAATGAGGCTTAAGGTGAAGATTGTATGTCTTGTCCACGAGTTTTTGAATAACACAAACAATTTATGGAACGTAGGGAAAGCTTGAAAGATGATAACCGCCCAGGTCGTCCACGCACATCGGTCACTGCTAGCAACACTAACAAAGTGCGAGATGTGCTCCGAAAAAAACCGTAGGTTGGGTGTTCAAGCAACATATGAGATGGTTAATTTAGACAGAGAAGTGTTCAACGCATTTTAATTGATGAATTGAACATGAAGAAGGTCTGTGCAAAAATGGTTACAAAAATGCTACTGGCTGAACAAAAAAAAAAACTTCGAAAGGACATATGCTCTGACCTTTAACAACGCACTCAGAAAGAACCGAATTTGTTACAATCGGTAATTACTTGTGTTGATTTGATTAAGCTTTGATATTTACGTATGACCTGGAAACAAAACGACAATCAATGCACTCGAAGTCATCAAACTCTCCAAGAGCGAAAAATTTCCCATGAGCCTCTCGAATTTCAAGACCATGCTGACTCTTTTCTTCGATATCCAGGGTTGTGTGATGACACAGTGGGTTCCCAGGGCCAGACTGTCAGTCACCACGATTATAGTGAAATCTTGACTAAACTGCGTGAACGAGTGAGGAGGATACAGCCAGGTTTGTGGAGAAACGGGTGGATTTAACATCAGGACAACGCGCCATCCCAAAGCGATTTATCTGTAAAGCAGTTTTTAGCCAGTAAAAACGTGGCTGTGCCTGCTCAACGCCTCCGTTATTCACCTGATCGTGCTCCTTGCGACTTCTTCCTTCTTCTAAAGATCGTAACCGTGCTCAAAGGAACCCATTTTATGTCGGTAGAAGAGGTGAAAGCAAAAAGGATGGAGCCCCTGAACAGTCTTACCAATGCCCTGAATAGTGGCAGCATCGTATGCAACTGTGTTTAACCCTTAGGTGACTAATGTCATATATATATATATGGAGCACCCATTCTTGATGTTTCTAGATCACACACAACGACGCAGCACAGTCGGTAGGACTCCTCTGGACGAGTGATCAGCTCGTCGCA
>Ga0268261_10001586_pt1 | contig 15762 bp, 12 predicted proteins | sample TergutNc150P1_FD_190353 | JGI IMG/M metagenome (GOLD analysis project Ga0268261, IMG submission 190353) | Nasutitermes corniger P1 segment gut microbial community from laboratory colony in Florida, USA - Nc150 P1 (SPAdes) (version 2) | ecosystem: Host-associated > Arthropoda: Insects >... | reverse complement strand
CCAATCCCAAAAAGAAGAATCCTTGCCTTGACTGTGTGGTGTGCAAAGCTAAGAAGAAGAAGAAGAGTGGAACCAGGTACGAGTGTTCCAAGTGTCTGGTGGCGCTACATGTTCCAGACTGTTTTAGGGTTATCACACCACAAAAAACTGAAATAAGCAATTCAGAGACCAACCCAACATCACAGCACAACAGGGGTATGTACTGAAGTGAAGAAAAATTAATTTTGCATGAATAAAATATAAATGTACAAAATTGCCATTTTCGCCTAAAAAATTAGTACTTATAGGTGCGCCATGTGTTATAAAAAGTAGTATGCCAATGGGATAGATCTTGTAGTTTCGAAATATAAATCCAAATTTGAATCTTAACATAATGGTTTTGTAGATTTCGTTACAATAGTACAATAACAGACTTTGTATAATTGATTCGTTTCTTAAACACGCACACAATTTGCAGTGTCTCAGATGCGCTTAGTATATAACAAATGAAGTTTATCACAAGGCGACTTCGACACGCTTTCACGTGTCAGAGTTCTAACTTTTTTATCAGTACTGTAATACTACTGATACTGACTAAAGAGTTTGCAGTTGATCTTGACAGGTGTTTGTAATGGGGAAACCCGACCGCCTCTTGTATATAACCCGCAACAGATGCATTCCAGTTACAATTACGTTAGATTGAAATGCATTTGTGTTTCTGAGTGTGGGAAAACAGATATTTCTTGGAGTGTTCTAGGTGTTTAGAGCTGCACACAAATTTGATTTTAAGCTTTTTACAAAAAAAATTTGGCGACCAGTGTTCAGAAGGTCATGCAGTGACAGAAATTACATTTTTCACAGGATAGAAGGAAGGGTGCCACTTCACCGAGTGACGTCAAACTTAAACAAACCTAGCCTTCCCCTCCCTCACCCTGCCCCAGGCGATCACGTGACGTAAACAGAAGACGGCAGACAGTATGGGGCCGGGCTAAACTAACTTTAACTTGTTATTATTTTGAAAAATAACACTCTCTTTTCCCTCAGGCGGTCACCTGATGGAAACAATGGCCCAGACAGTATGGCGCCAGGCTAAGCCTAACTGTAATTTGTTATTATTTTGAAACTTTGATATTGTCACGTGTTGTAAAGAAAAATGGCGGAGGGGTTAATGACATTTTTGTTTAACCTAACTTTAATTTGTTATGGTTACTTGATGTAAACAAAGGCGCCATTTTGAATTTGTGGCAATATAGCGGTTAGAGCGGTAATTTTAAACCTAACTTTAACTTATTATTTTGAAAATGTTATTTTCAAGTGATATAAACAAAAGATGGCGGAAAGTTTAATGACCTTTGTGCTTAACCTAACTTTAACTTGTGAAGGTTACTTGATGTAAATAAGGCGCCATTTCTAATTTATGGCAAAATGGCGGATAGCCGGATAGCGCACCATTCAAACCTAACTTTCACTTATTATTTTAAACATTGTTATTGTCACGTGATGTAAACAAAATATTGCGGAGGGGTTAATGGCCTTTCTCTTAACCTAACCTTATCTTCTTATAGTTACTTGATGTAAACAAAGGAGCCATTTTGAATTTTTGGCAATATGGTGGATACGCGCGCATTTTTAAATTTGTTACAAACCTAACTTTAGCTTGTTATTTAATTTGGCAGCCATTTTACAATATGGCGGACAAGCGCATTATTTAAACTTGACTTAAATATTTGCTTTTCGAATAAGGCGGCCATTTTACAATATGGTGACTAGCGCGTTAACTTTAATTTCTTACTATCCGACATTTTAAATTATACTGCTAACCTAACTTATTGGGCTAGTTTTAAGCTTTTTATCATTAAGGCTCTAGGTTCGAATGAAAGGAATAAAGTTCCCGCCCCGAGGCATCCCAAAACGATCCCACCCTAGGTTATTGCGATAAGGATAATAAATAAATAACACGTTTTTACATTTTAGAAATACATAAAGTTCAAATTTTTGGCTGGTAGTTAACTGAGTGAGGTATCTTTCTCTTGTAGACGAGTAGCCTGCGCTTTGTTGACCACTAAGCCAACGTTATGAGTCCAATGCGAATGGTTTGTTAGTCCCTGAGGCTAAAAGTCATTAGCCTAATGGGAATTGTTCGTTTACCCCAGCCATTAGCCTAATGAAAAAAGCTTGTATACGCCAAGGCCAAAGCCATTAACTTGCCACTTTAGACGTGTTGCGACTTGCTGGCGTCAACAGGAATGCAAGTTAGAATCAGATAACGATTCTAGGAAAAGCCATTAGATAACAATCAGGTGACACTTTAAAAGCCATCAAGGGAATAATTAAGATAACAATCAGGTGACAAATCTAGGAAAAGCTATTAAGAAGACAAACAGGTCTCAACCTGTATTACTATATATTGTGGCATTTTAACTTTACTGGAACATTTTGCATCGTGACTTTGACACGTTAAGAGCCTTTTGCCATCCCTACGCGTGTATAGACCTGTGGAGCTACGCATACAGCAGCCAGCACCTAGTACCATTTACTGTTACCTGCAGCAACCAGCAGCTACATCAGCGTTATCAGCCCCTACGCTAATTACAACTGTTTGTAGCTAGTATTCAGCAATTTCATCTCTTTTAAGTAAGTGGTACCGTTGCAAAGTACAAAATGGCGAAGAAGGTGTTTGTGAATAGGGCAAGGGCTATTCCTACCGCTGAGGCACCCTCTGTAAGCAGGGAGGAGATAGCACCTTCTTCTAGCAGAAGCAATCTAGTGTCGGAGACAACAGGACAGCTACCCTTTAATATATTAGATGAAACCTCAAAATATTTTCTAAAATTTAATGCGACCGGGCATAGTTTATTTACTGAGTTTAATTCCCTGGGTGAAGAGCAAGAGCCTACAACCTATCTCAAGGAATGCATTACGCCATTGACAAATTACCTAATGGATAAAGTGCCATGCAGAGATTTGGTGGCTTTGAGAATTCGTAACACACAGAATGTGCAGGATAAGATGGTTGGCATTAGGTTGGGACGCCGTGACTAGTTGAAACTTGATATGGTGTGGTCTCTACTCGGAAAGGTAATAGAGAGTAATTCTAGGTTTGCTCTGATTGACAGTCTGGAAGTGCTTTTAGACCATGTTAGGAGACCTGTTGGTAACGATCGAAAGAAGACTAAAGGGCGTTCAATACTTGTTTTGAGTGCGATTAAAAAGAGTATTGTCACCGTTGAGGCAGCCTTATTGTGTTTGGTTCATGCACTAATTATCGCTATGGCTCGGATAAATGGTAACCCAAAGTACGCATCATATCGAGACGGGAATGGTTTGAAGAAACTTGATGAAGAACACTTGAAGGCTTCAGATGTGGATTTATACAATACCGGGGGTTTTGAAGAACTTTCGATAGTTTCAGGAATACCTTCCAGATTACTAAATTATTGTGTTTGATGGTTTGTTCCCTGATAGGGTCATGTTTAGTGGAAATTCCCTTTCGGCCAAGAAATTTTACCTCCTATATGATCTGGACACAGCACTGTAATGAAATTACCAATTTGAAGTGTGCAATGGCGAAAAAGTACATATGTAACGGCTGTGACACGTTATACGATAAAACACACAAGTGTGACAAAGTTTGCTCCCTATGTACTGCTACACCACCATGTACTAAAGACCAGTCCCAGTATTGTGGTACATATAACAGATGGTTTCACAGTGAGAAGTGTTTCCAGAATATAATTCTCAAAATGAGAGGCAAGCCAGTCTGTCAGTGAAGACAAGTATACCGGAATTGTTCTGATTCAAAACATAAATGCTTTAAGAAATTTTGCACCTTTTGTAATAAGAAGCAACCTTCAGACCATTTATGCTATGTGGCTCCACTCAAACATAGCAAGCTATGAAACATGCATTTGTACGTGTTTTTCGATACGGACTGCAGACAAGACCTCGAAAAGCATGGTGGGTTCTTTGAGCATGTTCCAAACCTCATGTGTTCGGCAGATTGTTGTGAATGTGAAGAAGTGGAAGATGCTAATGTCGATTGTGAACACCGTCGAAAGCGTGTCCACTGGTTCTGGCAACACCCCGTAGGCACATTTATCGATTATCTCCGATTGTCTAGACCATTCGCTGACAAGGTTTATGCCATTTCACAAACCTCTCGTGGATACGACGCACAGATTATCCTTAGAAGGGTTTTGGAACATATATGGGAATCAAACTTCATTTTGGACGGTAGTAAAATTCTTAGTATGGTTGTTGAAAATCTTCTTTTTCTGTATTCGTTGAATTATTTGCCTATGATTTTAAAGAGCATGCCCAGATCAATCGAACTAACATACAGGAAGGGGCACTACCGCCACTTCTTCAACACGGCAAGCAATTTAAGTCATGAGGGCCCCTATTCCGAACACGAATTTTAATGGGCGCACTTTAGGTCCGTTGATGAGCAAGCCCAATTTTTGGAATGGCACGAGGAGAAGAAAGGAAAGGTATTTTGCGCTAAGGAAGAACTGCTGGCCTATTGCATGGACGACGTTAATGTATTGAGGCAGGCATGCTGCGCGTTTAGAAGTTTGTTTTGAAATTGGTTAAAATGGACCCCTTTATGGAAGCAATAACTATATCGTTCATTTGCAGCAAGGTGTACCGAGCCATGATTCTGAAATCGAACACTGTAGGTATTATCACGAGAGCGGTTTACCTTATGTGGGATCGTCAGTCTATTGGGGGTCTTCAATGGCTTGCGTGTGTTGGGCGGACTAAAACCATTATTCTTGCCGGTAATGGGAGGGAAGTTCATTTGGCCGGGCTACCTAATGTAAAAGTTGATGGGTATTGCCGAGAGACAAATGAAGTCTTTGAGTATTTAGGTTGTTTTTGGCATGGGTGTCTTCGCATGCCCAATCGACATAAACCCATTGGCAACACTGATGAAATATTGCAGAACAGGTATGAGGAAACAACGGAGGGGTTGCAAAAAATTAAAGACCCTGGTTACAATGTTCTTTCGGTCTAGGGGTGCGAATTTAGAAAACTGTTGCGTGACACTCCTGGCCTTGAAAATGAACTTTGTTCGCAACCCTATGTCAAGATCTCTCCTACTAATATTCGTGATGCCTTGTACGAGGGTAGAACCAAAGCTACTAAAACATATTCAGAGTCGGGGAAAGACCCACTATGTGAATATTATCAAGCTGTACCCCTACATTTGTAAATATGGTAAATTTTCTGGAGGCCACCCGAAAGTGTATGTCAGTGCAGACTGTCCCCTGTTTGTTTGGATAGGGAGGGTATTACTAAATGTATGTTTCTACCCCCTAGAAAACTGTACTATCCTGTACTTCTTACAAAAGAAGCGCGAAACTGATATTCCCCTTGTGTTCAGCTTGTGCCGACACTATGAACCAGGACGATTGTAAAACCTCTGATGAGGAGCGGTGTATAGTCGGAACATGGATAGCGAATCAAGTCCGCAAGGCCGTAGATATGGGTTATGGCTTGGTGGTCGTGTTTGAATTTTCGGAGTATGAGGTAACGTACCTTGATAAAGACACGAATTCAGGAGGCCTTTTCGCAGAGTACGTGAACATGTTCCTGAAATTGAAAGAAGAATCAACCGGCTTTCCATCCTTGATTCAGAGTGAAGACGACAAGGTCAAATATATTTAGGACTACCGGCGCGCAGAGGAAATTGCTCTACACAAGGCATAAATTTCAAAAAATGCAGGGCTACATACTTTGGCAAAGCTAAAATTGAACTCAATGTAGGGCAAATGGGCACAGAAACATAACCAGACCCAGACTACAATTGTCAGCTCTGAGAAAGAGTTTTACCAGCTTTTAACAAGTCCGGGTTCTGTGGTTACAAACCTAATATTCCCGAACGAACAGGTGGTATGGTTCTCTTGGAAATATTCCGAGGACAATGTCGCCTCAAATGTTAACGTAGCAGTTGCCGCTTACGTAACAACCCAGGCTTGCCTCAAACTATACGATTATATGAGCAAGTTGGGGGAGTCTGTTCTTTACTGTGATACCGACTCTGTGATCTACGTTCAGAAGGTAGATGAATCCCCAAGAGTGACAACAGGGGACTATCTGGGCGACCTCACAGATGAGTTGGAGGAGTTTGGTTCTGGCTCTTTCATAGGTCAGTTTGTTTCGGGATGTACGACAAACTATGCGTTTACAGTAATTTGCCCCTCGAACTGTAAACATACAACTATGTGTAAATTAAAGGGTATAACTTTTTACTATGAGAATTTAAAAATTATAAACTTTACTTCTTTGAGAGATATGATTCTGGAAGACGCGTCACCTTTGCATGTTCACGATCCTAAAAAGATCAAAAGGAAACATGGTGGCATAGTGGTGTCACAGCCCGAGACCAAGGAGTACAAGGTCTTCTTTAAGAAGCGCCGGCTTATGGACAACTTTGACTCCCATATGGATATTAGTAATTTATTTATTTATGTATAAATAGAGGTGCCTTTACACGTCACAATCCATTTCATAGTATGATGTTGAAGCTGCAACATCCATTTACACTAATTGTTGCAGGTCCTAATAGTTGTAAATCAACATTCGTAATTCGACTGATAGAGTGCATGGAGCAGCTTTTTGACGTGTCACAGTGTCACAGTGAAAATAACGCCCCGCATCATCTCCAAAAACGTGACATTTGTTATAGGCGTACAGGACATTCAAAACCGTGAAAATGTACCCACGATTATAGTGCTGGATGGTTTAATGGACTCTGCTTATTCTACAAAAGTTAGTCAATTATTTACCAAAGGATCGCATCATCGTAGCATCAGTCTAGTTTTAATTACCCAGAACGTGTTAGACCCAAGGTCCGTCGTCACGTGATATTTCATTGAACAGCAAGTATATAGTTGTGTTCAAGAACCCCAGACATAAGATTCAAATTTTGCACTTGGCCCGGCAGATTTACGCCGAAAACATTTCTAGTTTTCATAAGATATATGTAGATGTCTGTAAAGATCCGCACTCCTATCTGTTTTTGGACTTCACGCAATCAATCAACAGTCTAATGAGATTTAGAACAACGATATTTCCTGGGGAAAATACAGACGTTTTTGCGGCTGTTGAAAGTAATGAAACGGTTGAAGTCACATTTACACTTTCTCCACGCACTTAAAGATGCTAAACCCCAGGCCAGACGCGCGTTACTCACATCTGCAGATGACGATGTAACTAAAGCTTTTGTCGAGTGTGATATGAACACATTAAATGGGAATCATAAGTTAACTAAAGAGGACGAGAGTAAATTAAGTAAATATAAAAATCGTTTACGTGCGTTGGTGAACCCAAAGATTAATTTTAAAAGTAAACGGAAATTTAAATTCAGAACGGTGGGTTTATGGTTCTTTACTCTCCAGTATTTTGTCGGGTGTGATAGGAACACTAATTAGTGGTAACTAACTAAAATGGCGTTACAACGCATGATTTAAACCATTTTAACTGAGGGAAAAGCGCTGTCAAACACCGTCAACACCGCCTCTTAAAGCAATATTAAAAAGTACATTTCATAGTTATAATAAATGGTCTCGTGTTCGTTTGCACCAAGACCCTACTTGAAATCTGAAAACTTTAAACTGGAGCCTAACACCATTCCAACAATAGAAGCTACACGTAAAAGCGGGTCTTTTATTATAGCAGAAAATTTAGCCGGAATTAAAAATGAATTCTCACAGAGTGCATTCAAAGTACATTCATAACGTGTTGAGGCGTGAATTATTACACGATCCTACGTTTGGCGTGTACCAAGATGATACTGTCTATTCTTTTAAAATCGGGCTTTCAAGTTTTAAATATAAGGATATAAACGTGTTTGTAGATGGTAGAAAGTACAGGGCAACACAAGGCCTCTGAGAATTGTTGACATTATCTAAACCTCATAAAATGTCGTCACTTTTCAAGACAAACTGGCATATAAACAAATAATCTTAGTCTAACGCACACAGAATTAATTATAGTCCCACAAGTAAGATCAAAGCAAACAAAGGCCTCAAGTATGCGATGTTTATTTCTCCACTGTGTACTGACAAAAACGATGTTCCTTGGGAATCGGTGTAATGTCTCTAGGTAAATTTTATTACAATCTTAAACACACAGCGGGGTTTAGTTCAGTAGCAAATTTAGTAAGGGCCGCTAAAAGTAGTAAGAGACATGGCGAAGAATGGCTGTCAGATCAAGACACGTACAATGTACATAAACCAGTACGTAAAAGATTTCCTCAAAATCCATACACTGTAACAAATATTGATGATATATGGGAAATGGATCTTGCAGAATTAAGTTCCCTGTCGAGATACGATAAATACAAATACCTCTTAACTGTAATAGACGTATTTTCGCGTTATGCCTAGGGCGTACCTCTAAAGGACAAGACTAGCAAGTCAATCAGCGCGGCTTTAACAACTTTATTTCAAAATAGAAAGCAATTACCATACAATCGGATAAAGGTACAGAGTTTGTTAATGCAACTGTCCAACACTACTTGAAATGTCAAGGAGTAGATTTTCTTATGACTCATAACCCTGATATAAAGGGAGCTGTTATTGAGCGAATTAATCGTACTCTAAAAACGAAAATATACAAATATTTTACTAAGAAAACACGTACCGCTACTTGGACGTTATAAATAACCTTTTAACAACTTACAACTTTGTCCATTCCACATTAGGCATGCCCCCGAGCGAAGTATCTTCCTCGAACATTTACTCTGTACGGAGAAAGATAAATATCCTGCAGACTAAAATTCCTCACGGAAGTGTTAAATTGAAAGTGGACGATCTTATAAGGATAACCAAGCAGAAGGTGTTTGCCAAATGCTACGAACAGAATTTTCAATTGAAATATTTAGGGTTGTAAAAGTTATTTCGCGCGTGCCACAACCAGTTTATTAACTGTCGGCCTTGCAGGATTGTCGAATCGAAGGGCAATTTTACAATTACGAACTTCTTAAAATCGTTGTATCACCCGAAACTGTTTCAAATAGATAAAAATTGTATGCAGACGTAATACAAATGATATTATAGAACGTCTTGTCAAGTGGAAATGTCACAACAAAACCTTTAACAGTTGGGTAAACGCGTCCGATATTAAGAAAATATAAAGAATAATTTTAAGTATCATTCCCATCAGACAGCTCCGGTTATTACCCTGCCAATACAATATCTAATTTTACAACTACATTAGCCACACCGCTCGAGTTGGAACCTAACCAAAGGGAAGTCGTTTTAGTAGAAATATCGTTTCCTAATGGCTACAAGAAAAGTTTCCGACGCAATAAAATTCGCTTAGATTCGCAGGAGGTCATTTTTCATGCAGAAGACTACGAATCTCTGTTTGATCTTGTCACACATATTCCTTATTTGTTGGAACCGTCTAAAAGGGAAACGTTTATGCGTTTATTTAATGAGAACCTGAATAAATATGCAGAAGAGGAACCGAGTAAAAAATTCTTTAATTCGTGCTAGGGGGAAAAGTCCGTTAAAATCGATAATCATGTAGTATCTCACTTTCCTGCCCCTGTATATAATGTACTTGAAGATTTAGCCGAAACAATTATGAACCCTGCTAATTACCGCACTTCTAGAATAACTGTATCACTAAAAAGATAACCCTCATTTTACTACACCAGAACCTGTTTATGTGTCTCCCTAACGGCAAACTTGTTACTCCTCACGAGACAAATTCTCACTAAAAGGCCTACCTTGAAAAACTTAAATTATAGTTCTGGCGCTTCTGGTACACATTTGGTGTCTAGCGTCTGGTATCTTGATTCGTCTCAAGAACTCAGACAATAATGGTTACACTACTTGTTTAAAATACATTGGCAATAGTCAGAATGTTGAACTTTATGGACGACTGCATGCCGACTTGTTCAATTCCAATAAAATTTTGTTTATTAGTGTTAATATGAATATTAAACTTACCCGTAAACCAAAAGCTTCTTTATTTATTGGTACGTACCGATGATACAAAAGCACGTATCAAAATTTTAGACGCTACTCTCTTTATCACTCAAGTCTAATTGAAAACCCCTACTCCTAGCTCACGCTAATGTTCTAGCTATGAAGCGCAAAGCACAATATCCTGTCACGCATACTCAAATCAAGACTTTTACAGCGAGTTCTGGGACTCAGCGTATCTCTATAAATAATGCATTTATTGGGCCGGTGCCAGACGGGATTCTTGCAGTTTTAGTTAAAAATGAAGCATTTGTTGGCTCTGCCAATGCGAATTCCTTTCACTTTCACCATTATAATATGACAAAACTTGTGCTGTATGTAAATGGAATTCAACATCCTTCGGAACCACTTACAATGGATTGTTCTTAACACTTTGGAGCTACAAAAACTTACGAAACACTATTCTCAAGTACTGGTATTCATCACGATGTTCGTGCCCATATGATTACACTGGAAATGTTCACATAGGGGTTTTACATACTAGGTTTTGACCTGACACCTGACAGAGAGGCTGATGAGGAGCATATAAGCTTACCTCGTCAGGGAAATTTGCGCATTGAAGCACTCTTTAAAAATCACTCACCGAACCTACAACATGCATATTGTATGCTGAATTCCCCGGACACATTGAAATTGATAATTCTAGGAACGTTACGGTAGAATAAATTCCATTCAAATTCATAAAGTTTTAACAATACATTAAAATATTTTCAAGGGGTTTACCCTATATATCTTTTACTATCCACGCTTATAAACCCGTCAATAATTGTCATTAACCTTGATAAGCATTATATGCCCGGTTCGCATTGAGTAGCTGTTTGTTTCTCCGACTCTGGACACATCGAATATTTTGATTCGTACGGTCTACCATCTTTCAAGTATGAAATCTTGGCATACCTACAGCGCCACTCAATTTCTTGAACATTTAATCGCCATGGACTACAGGGTCTAACTTCGAATGTATGCGGACACTACTGCTGCCTCTACGCTCTCCACAGAGCCAAAGGACTATCCATGACGTCATTCGTCAACATGTTTTTACCTGCATGCTACACCTGCAATGATAAAAGAGCATTGCAAATGTTTCGCGCTCAGTTTGGAGAGTGTCCCGTTTGCGGCCGGTTGGAAGAGCAGCAGCAGTCGTGTAAATCGCAGATATAAATAAAGGTACGTAGTTCAAACTCATCAGTCTACAATATCACTCATAGTGATTGCTTTTGCATTCTTGGAAAGGAGCGATAATGAAGTCGTGGGTAAAGAGCTGGTAGTTGCTGACTCTCACAGTAATAGAGTTTCGTCATGTCTTTAAGAGACCATAATGTTAGGAAGAAGTACCAATGTTTAACGCTAGGATGAATCAGGCTATTGGCCATTGGCGTAACTGGAATGATGTTGATGTTCCATATTCAGAGCTGGAAACTGTGCTACATCGTGAAGTATCATCTGCTGTTGCAATTTATTGCTTTGGACCTCAGAAAAAAAACTTATTAGGGGTCTTATCGACCGGACAGTTATTGATATTATTCATCTAGGCTGACCTGAACTAGCCGACATTAGTTTGCTTGCCATCAGCTGCACGTTTGCACGTCACAAGTCCAAACATGTTTGTGCATTGCAAACAGCCTATTCATTAGCTCAGTGGCTCAACTATTACATTTTTAGTCTACAATATGCAGTGCCCGCCTCAGCCTGGTTATCATTAATGTTTTCCAGATGACGGGGTTGCTTCGTCGCACATACTATCTCAACGAGCAAGAGACAAAGTATATCTCCATCTACCTCAATAATGACGACCTCAAACCACATGTGCAAATTGGAACATCTTCCAGTCGTGCAGTGTAAAACGAAATACAGTAGTTCATTCTGGTGACATTCAAAAGTGATATACCCAAGAATGAAGTGCACGAACTTGGTGACTCGCAACATACCCTGTCAGTGTACTGTGGACGATATATACGCATTACGAGTGAGAACACTAAAGTGTATCTAAGTAAAAAGGATTGGTCGCAATTGATGGGCTTGGCAGGTGGCTGCATAGCGAGAGAATTGATCAAATTTCGGCAGAATACAAGATGAAGTTTTAGAGTGGCGCAAAAAGTGTTTTAAATCCCAGTCCTATTGTAGCCCTTCAGACACAAATGCCATTGATTTCATTGTATTGGGGAATGAATTATAGCATAAAACAATTCTTTTACTGATAATAGCTGAATGGTTATAAGTGTGGATGTATTTTTCGTTATAATAACGTAAATTGAAAGTTTCTTAATATAAAATTGTACTTTTAATTATAATAAAAACAACCAACATTGTATATAGTTGTAAAATGTAATTTTTTTTCTTTATTTACCCTAATTAGCTGGTATAGTTTCCTTAAAGAAGAGATGGTTAAAGCCCAGGATTCGAACCTAGAATCTTTCAATTATGATTCCCATATCTTGCCGCTTTTTCCACCTCTCTCTAGTGTCGTATAAATTTGTAGCCATATTGTAAAATGGCGGTTAGTAACAAATTAAAATTGGCACACTAGTCGCCATATTGTAAAATGGCCGTTTTATTCAAATAACAAGTTAAAGTTAGGTTAGTAATAAATTTAATTAACGCTCTATTCCGCCATATTTAAAAATGGCCGCCTTATACAAATAAGTTAAAGTTAGGTTAGCATTAATTTAAATAGCGCGCTATTCGCCATATTTTAAAATGGCCGCCTTATTCAAATAACAAGTTAAAGGTAGGTTTACAATTACCGCTCTAGCAGCCATATTACCAACAAATTCAAAATGGCGGTGGCGCCAAAAGCCAAATTAACAAATTATTAAATTACCGCTCTAGCCGTCATATTACTTCAAATTCAAAATAGCGCAGGCGCCCAGTTGTCTATAGGGTTTGTTTACATCGAGCAACCATGACATGGCTTCAAAATAATAACAATGTTTAAAATTACCGCGCGTGTCCTCCATATTCCCAAGAATTTAAAATAGCGGTGGCGACAAGCTTTCTAGAGGGTTTGTTTACATCCGGCAACCATAACAATTTACTGTTAGGTTAAGCAAAAAGGTCATTAACCCCGCTGCCATCTTTTGTTTACATCTCGTTACAATAACAGTTTCAAAATAATAACAAGTTAAAGTTACGTTAAGCGGAAAGGTCATTCACCCAGCCGCCATCTTTTTTTACATCATGTGACCACCGCCTAGGAGCAGGAAAAGGGAAGGCCTAGGTTTCAAAATAATAACAAGTTAAATTTAGTTTCAGCCCGGCGCCATACTGTCTCGGCCATTGTTCACGTCACATGATCGCCTGGGGGAAGGGAGGGGAGGGTTAGGTTTCAAAATAATTACAACTTAAAGTTATGTTTAGCCAGGCTATTTCTAAAAAGTAATCGACTAATCGATTACAAAACCCGAATTTAAAGCAAAATATCGAAAAGCTTATTCTGGAATTCAATACGGCAGGACGTGCGTTACGATCAGCAGACATCTCAGCTAATAGGCAACGGTTTTGCGATGTAGAGAAATCTGGTATATAAGCTTTATAAACGCAGGAATTATACAAATTTAGAAAACCAGTTCTTAAAACATTATGGTCAGTTCTACGTTAAAATTTGACGTTTCAGGTTTGTTGATTTCAAGTCACAGTGTGGAGGTAAATATTCTTGAATTGTTTGAAGGCGATATCCTTTTAAAATATCGAAAGAGATGCAGCTGGCACATCTTCATTAAACAAACCAGTAATCCTTGGAGTGTAAGTTATTAAACAATAAACTTTTGATTAGTGGCGACGTGGCTTTAACTGATGTAAGAAGAGACTCGAAGGTGAGAAAGTATAGATAGAGGAGAAAACCGTGCGATCAGTTGCAAGTAATCTGATTGTCCTGGTATTCGCAAGGAGAGACTGAAGTAAACCACCAAAGATTTTGTTAGGACGGCAGTAGCTTTGTTGAATGAGTTGCAAATATAAGAACTGCACTGAATTGATTGATTATTCTGTTCTGGGACACATCTTTTTAGGCAGAAGTAAATCCTATAATATTAAAACTATTTGGCCAACTTCACTCAGAAAACTGTTGTCAAATGAGAAAGAGGGCAGTGCCACTTAACATATGAAAGATTTAAATTCAACTCTTAAATGACCCGATTCACGATTTGTGATTAAAAAAATACATACGTGTCTATTCCTACAAAACATACTGTCTTGCACTTATCAGATTTCCTTCAATTATGCGAGTAGTTAACTGGTAAGCGCTGGTTGTACGACAGCTTGACACCAGTACATTCTTGTGAAATGGAATGTAATATACAAGTATACCGTACTACAGACGTTTGTATTTCATAGCAAAAGAACAAAAGAAAAACTTCCACACGTTTGTGTTATGAACGTTAGATCTAAGCCCAAGGAAATAATGGGTATATTGCACGTCCTCGTATCGAAATATGACAGAAATAAAAAGAGATAATTTTGTTTTAAACCCTCCAAGCGTGAGACGCGTGTATATAACAATCACAGAGTCCCACCGCATAGTAAACTCTGTGCTCCTCTGTTACAAAGAGGAGCACTTTTAGAAGTTCAGAAAAAATCGATGTTTATTCAATTAAGCGAGATACGTAAATAAACTGTGTGGAAAAATATAGGGTACTTTAAATGTAGATGGAAGTGGTACAATATATTAAGTATTGTGTTTTAAACCGTTAGACTTTTATGACTTTTACGTCAAATCATGCGAGAAAGCAAGTTTTTCATTTACATACAACTGAAAGAAAACAATAAAAGCAAAGTAGAAATTTTTCGTTTTGATATTCGTTGCTAATTTACGTGTTTGGAGGGGGTCTATACGCATTATACAAAATTTCACTACAAAAAAATAAGGTACCTAAAACTTTGAAAAGAAACAAGGAACACAAGTTCACCAAAAAGAAGAAATGTCAGAAATTGAAAGTAAAGTATCAGGTGGCCGTGCACCGAAAGTTGGTGTGATGCAAGGGGACAAAGTGAGTTAATTCTTGCCTTCTTTGTGCGTAAAATTACAATTCCAAATAATTATACAGTATTCTAGGGAACACAAAGGATGAATATGCGGCGGGGAACTTAAGAAAATACTGTTTGCAAAAGAAACTCTTTTGAAGAAGAGGGTAACATCGGAGGAGTTACAACAGACACGGAACAAAAATTAGAAGTCGCAGCTAGCTGTTCGAAATGGAAATACAAAGCTACTGTCGTTAGTTCAACCATGAATGAAGTAAAAGGAAAAACATCTTTAGGTGTGAAAGTTTCTCTGTCGATTGCGAAGTAAATAACATTAAAAAGAAAAATCAAAATTTAAAACCTTCTTGTTCCTTTCAACTCAAAATCAATTCCATCTGAAATATTGGATGACATATTCATATATGATGAAATAAGCATCACGACTTCCTGTAAATGGCCAAGGAATGAAGCGAGAATTCGGAAAACTTTTCGACATACATGCCGGGCAGCAAAATAAATAACAATTGTCTAATTGTAGATATTACTTTACCATGAGTTGAGTGTTTTAGGGGCGGAGACGAGTGTCAGCATAATTGAGCGACTAGTGTCTGATTACAAGCGCTAATTTGTTGTAGCAAGCAGCAGCATAACAGAGCGGCTAGTGCCTGACGCTTGAATGGAGGTGGCAGGTGGCTACACAACCTCGTAACTGGCATCTGGTGACGAAAAATAATGTGTGGTGGCGACTGGTAGAGTCCAGTTGAAACGTGATGGCATACGGTGAGGCACGGGAGGAGAAGTGAAGGGGAAAAAAGAGAATGGG
>Ga0268261_10001585_pt1 | contig 15762 bp, 5 predicted proteins | sample TergutNc150P1_FD_190353 | JGI IMG/M metagenome (GOLD analysis project Ga0268261, IMG submission 190353) | Nasutitermes corniger P1 segment gut microbial community from laboratory colony in Florida, USA - Nc150 P1 (SPAdes) (version 2) | ecosystem: Host-associated > Arthropoda: Insects > Digestive... | reverse complement strand
CCCCCCCCCAGAATACTTGATGACTAATCTAAAGAATGTAACATATCATGCTTGTGGGTCCGTGTTTACAAAACAAACACTATTGTATAAGCAGGTGGTAATGTCATTTGTGTACAGGCTGAATATTCTACTCACATTATGCACTGCCTCAAAATTAAATTATACATATTATTATGATCGTTTCAAAACACTTAGCACTTGAATTTTACAATAAGCCAAGCCTTGTCACAGCATTCTTGCCATGGCACATTCTGTAGGCAGTGACATTCCAATTTCTGTCGACTGGGACAACAGTTGTGAGAGAATGTAAATATTCTAACGAGATATTGCCCTGATGTTGGGGATATTAATCTTGTTGGAGAAATCCACCATATTCACACTTCATTTTCATTTAGTAGTCTGTCGTACGACAGGTTCACACTTATACCAAATAATAATTCCAATAAAGTACACTCTTGCCATCAGCAATCCAAAGAGATAAGATTAAACTGGCTTTCACCAGTTTAGATTTGTAATGTAACTATTATTTATTATTTTGAAGGAAAAATACTTGGCAAAATAACTGCAAATAGCAATGCTTGAAAAAGTCTTTCCATGTACAAAATATTACAAAATTTGGCAGCTTTTCACCTGAGAATATAATCAATGGCTTTAGTTCCCCAAAATAAATTAAGAAATGAAACATTTTAAATTAGCTGTGACTATCAGTTTGTACAATTACTTTGTGCCCTGTTACTTCAATAAATTAAAAGATGTATGAACAGTAATAAAACATTTTAACTCAGATGTACCACAGTTTTTTCCTACTAGTCTGGCAGTGTTGTGTAGCATCATTGTCAGTGATCATGCTACAAATTTTTTAAGTTTCCAATTACATTGACTTTCATATTTCTTTTATTATGCAGGCATTCAAGCTTGTTACAGGTTAAAGGGCCCTCATGTTGCAATCTGCTCATTCCATTTAAGACAATAGTGAATGCTGCTACCAGTTCAGGTTTCTTAATTTTACTATGTTTTACCACATTATGAGAAGAAATGGGCTATTACAATTCACAAACGCATAAAGCATAGCCTCTATTTTACACCCATTTTATGACTTTTTGCTTTAACGCCCCTTGCTAATTTACAGCGCTTCTTAATTGGCATTTTCTCACTTCTGAAAAACACCCTTTGGCTGGCTGCACACGTGGACAGTGCTGGGAGTGTGCAAATCTCACGATGTATAACAGAACTTGGAGGCTGCAAGCTCACTGCAAACTATGTCTGTCAGAGCGTGCTCACTATTTAGTTCAGAACACATGGTTCATTTGCATTCATGTAAGTTTTTTGTTCTACCCACAAATGCCAAGATGACACACCTAATTGTTGAACAAAAAAAAAAAAAAAAAAAAAAAAAAAAAAAACTGACAAGATGATGAATATAATCACAGCAATAATTTTAATGGTAGTAATATGTATGATCTATGGGTATTAAAGTGACTGTGTACTAAAGCATGTGAAAGTGAATTTGAATATCTGTAACAGAACACATGTGACAGTGACAGTATACAAAATCTACCATCCGTTAGAAGCCTAGTAACTACAAACTAGGTTCGAACAAAATAACTGAGATGATGACAAATAACACAACCCCTAGCCTAACCATCATAATATCTACCTATATTAAACTGGCATAACCAAAACCCTCACCTATCCACAACAAGAATCCTAATGATGGTAATAAAGTGAGTTGTAAAGGCTGTGAGAGTGAATTTAGTCTCCCATGAAAGTGACAATATGGAACCTGTACCACCTGTGACAAGTGTACAGAAGTTGTTTACAATTCCTTTTCAATTTACAATGGGTAAAAAATTAACACTGTTTATTCTATATTAATATCAGTAACACAATGATAATAAAACACAGAAATTTAATGCATATGAACAAGCTGTCATTGGTATGATTGCCCCTAATCCCTACCTATTCCATTACTTCTTAAGGAAACATAATTTTTGATTAATTTTTTTTGATTAATTTTGATAAATTTTTCAGAAACACAACTAGGATGTAAAACACGGGTTATGTGCACTCAGCACTCAACAGAAATGGATGTGGTTCCAGTCTTGCTCTTCTATGATAAACATGTTTCAGGACAGCCTATCAGTCCCACCTTCATGGGTCTTGAACCTAGAAGATGGAATAGACAGGCTGCCGAAAACTACCAATCAATGCTGTGTAACATCCAAGAAAATCAATGACCTCATTTACGATGTGGCAGAAACCTGAAATCATGAACATAGTTCATAAATAAAAATTGTATACAAGTATATTTAATTTACACAAAATGCTAATGGAATATAACTCACTTTATTCTAAATATGGCTGTTAGCCATGAGCAGAAGCCCTTGTCAATGTGAATACTGGAGTCCAGAGAAGTTATAGAGTCTGCTTCAGTAGCTCCTACCACTTCATCCATTGTTCCATAAAACAGGTGCGTCCACCTGCAGAAATATCCATAATCCTGAGGCAAACGTCATTTAAGGCAGTTCTACTTTACACACTGTTTCACTAATGTAATTGTTCATAAAAAAATGTCCAATTAATCTTAGCAGCTATCATGAATGGAGAATCTAGCAAAATTATTTAACATTTTATAGCACTGAACACAACTCAACTGAGTTTACAAGAAACAAAAATACTAATACCATGCAGTAGTAATGAACTAGCACAAACATAAAATTTAAGACTCTACTGTTAAATAAATAATTTACATATTTATACATACCTACTAAAAAATGGATTTCTAAGGTGGACCATAATATGAACACTAAGACTATGAAAGAATCCAAGACAGTTGTAAAGACCTGAAACCTCCATTAGCAACATCCCTTTTCACTATGTGTTTTAGGAGGCACATTGCAACACTATATACAGAGTGTGGCAGGACATGCTGACACATTTTACATTTTACTAAGCCTTAATGTAATGCCACAAGTGATGACATAATTACATCAAAACACTCACAAACCTTTGAAAATTCAGCACAGATACTAAAATATTCCCGTCTTGAAAACAGTTGTCTGTCAGGTGACCTCCTTTGTAACCAATACTTCTGTTCACCCAGAGGTTGGATGCTGTCTTCTGTAGTCTTCCAGTGATACAGTGCCAATCTCTTCCTAAAATCTTGTCTGCAGTACCTCAAGCACAACTGCATGTGTCTGGAAATCGCAAGCCTTAGGCAGTCAACTGCCATCAGGTCCAGAGATAATGGAGGCCAAAAAATTTCTCTGCGTCAAGACATGAGATGTCCTTAAAATTGCTCCAAACAATATCCTTGGATATCCTAGACGTATTAGATGTGGCAACCTTCTTGCTGGACCCACACATTTCAGATGCATAAATGGCACATTTCAGTAGCCAAAAAGTTCTCAAGCATGTCCTTTCATGTTGTTCATACTCAAAGATGCGTGGTCCAATGATGGTGGAAGATGTTATAAAGACCATACCCCACTGTTACCTTGGCAGATTGATCTGTAGACTCACAAATTTCAGAAGGATTTGCTTTACACTAACAGCAAACAGCTTGCCAACTCACATATCCCGAGAGATCAAAATGGGCTTCAACATTATTTATGATGTCTGGATTTGTGTTGTATAACTATAAAAACTCAAGACAAGCAACATGCATCTGCACTGGCAACTGTTTCATCCCAGACTCATGATCCAGGCATACACAAACTGCAACAATCCCTCTTGAATATGAGAAACGATGGGCATGCCAGACTAAAAGCCATAAAAGTTATGGTGATTCAAAATGTGTTATGACTTTCTGCCAGATGTCCAGCAACAATTAAGGAACTGAAAACAAGAATTTTGAAGAGACTGCCACTCTTTCACAGGAAGAGACAGAGAAGGCAATGTCAAGCCTTTCCCAGTCAACAAACATACTACTTGTGAAGGAAATCACTGGAGAGGCACTATATTCAAGAAATAGGACATTTGTGTAACTGTATTGAATTTCCATGGCTTTGTGGGTATTTTTAAATAACTGCATCTTCACCCACGCCATTTCATTTAACATTTTTAGAATACAAAATGTGTCAGCATTTTTTGCTGCCCCTCTATGTGACTTATAAGAACTACAACATAAACCACAATGTTCGAATCCTGTGTCATTCATGCTCCTTCAAATGAAAAGAAATTATTCACTTGTCAGAGTTAAACAAAATGAATAATCACTTGTTCCCCACCTGTGCAGGTAAGAAATACAAAGCCCAATCATTAGTTTACTTACCTTTCCTCTTTTTTCTGAACAAGAGCAATCCTACCATAATTCCAAGCTCGTTTTCTTAGTACAGCAAATAACAGTATAAGAATCTGAAACATTAAACAAATATCCACTTACTAAAATTATGATTGTAAACAGAAGAGATGAAACAAGTAATGCTGCAGACAAATACACAGAAAGTATACAAGGCAAGGCATATGAAAATTCCTAGTATTACATTTCAGCATCTTCTGAAACAGCTGGCATTCAGCAGGTTGGGCACCACTAGAGTAAACAGTGGTTACCAGACGTTTCTAAAATAAAATTCCCGATTTTAGGCTTGTGTATGTACGTGTGTGTGTGTGTGTGTGTGTGTGTGTGTGTGTGTGTGTGTGTGTGTGTGTGTGTGTGTGTGTGTGTGTGTGTGTGTGGACTACCTGTTACATATAACTCTGTCCATACATGTTTAAAAGAAAATTAAGTTCACCTGTATTGTATAGTATTTATGTGTTGCTGTAACAAGACAAGATTACATCATAATGATGGTTCTCATTAACCTTTAAGAACCGTGCGTCCTATATATAGGACGTATGTACTGCTACCCTCCAGATGTTGCATTTTTTATATTTTTTTCAACAAATATAAGTACCGAGTATTTTGAACATGCTGCACACTCTCCTTTTTTCTCTTCAAAATGCCGTTTATTTGATAATGCTACCTTTTTTGGTTCCTGTATTATTCACATTTTACATACAGGGTGTGCTAAAATTTAAATGTAAAACTCTGGTGCCAAAAGGTTAATGATGAGTATTAAGGCTCTGACCTTCAGGGTTATGACACCATGTAGTGTGGCAGAGAGATACCAACTTTTCAAGGAAATGTACTGCCTCCACTTCAGTCAACTGCAAAGATGCAGACTATATATTCTTCTTCAACACACCCCTATGTATGAAACTATAAGACACCACTATGTAGAAGACCATAATTTTTAGTCAAGATCAGCCCATACCAACAGCTAATCTCTGCCATTCAGTTTCAATCCATTCCACTTCTTTTGGACTTCCTATCATTCTAAACTAAAACCAGGAAATGATGATACATCATCCTCAAAGGATATGTACAGTGAAACCTGCCCATAATGGGACTGCAATGGAACAAAATGTTATTCTTTTCTTGGAAAGTTCTGATTCACACCAGTACTTTACGTATGGATCATTAGGACTCCAGATCATACAGACTGTAAAACTTTTCCACTAAAGACATTTTTCATTATACCCAAACTCCATTTAAGACAAGTTTCACAGTATCAGAAAAGTATAACTACACAAGTCAATGAAGTATGTCAACATTAACCTAACCAGCCTTCTGGTCATAGCAAATTGAATTACTAATTTCTTCGATGAAGTGTATCCTGATATCATTTAATTCCACAGTCCTCCAAATGCAGAATATACTGTATGTCAGGTACACATATATTATGCTGGAAAGTAAGTAACAACCAAGGCATTGGTATGAGCCCAAAGAAAAATGCAGAGAAAATTCATACGCTTATTACTACAAAATTAAATGACTGTTATGTGATGACTTCATGGTTACTTCTGAAAATGTAACTGACTCGTGCTTGTGTGTAGCTTCTACCTTTTAATATGCATTATGTAATAAGCAGCTAATTAAAAAAAAAAAAAAAACAGAAACTAGTGATTGATATCAGCATTGATACACTGATATTACAACAACCATCACACGAAAAATACATACAACCCATTGCTTCTTTACAGCTGATCTAGATCTGGATACACTTCACTGCTCAAACCACTCTTCACGACAAGACTGGATTCTGTGTCACCCTTGTATGAAAAAGTCATTAAATACTAAAGCAACCACTTTTTACCTGGCAAATTTGGGGACAGGGACAGCAGTGAAACAATGACTAAAATTATACATTTCAGTCACGTTGTTTATATCTTACATACACCTTGAGTGTTCACTACTCCACACACAGCATTTCTGCCATCTCCTCATCAAGAAAGTAGCTAACAACATCCAAGAAAGTCTCCATTCTAATGTATATTATCAGGATAACAAAACAGAATCAGAAAAATAACAAAGTCGACAAAATTAGTCTGGAACAGTCTTATTTTGGGACTGTCCCAAAAATCCAGGATGGTCACCTTATTAAACGTACACTGCTTCTCGGCACAGAACTAGAAGTTAACCAGTGAAATAAATTAGGAAATATTGCCTGAGGATAGTTTAGGCATATCAGTGTCTGTTGAAGAGTACTACTGATATTTACTTACTCACAATGTCACAACTCAAGTTTTAGTTTTGTGTACTAATTATGTTAGGCTTCAGTCCTATGACAGGTATTATATTCACTTCTCCCACATAACAAAGTATTAGCATTGACTGCATACAAAAAGACCACAAAATCAGCTAGCAGCACACAATCCCTGCAATTATCTTGACTTCATTAATGATCAACCCATTGATTACTCAATGACATGGCTTCAACTGCAGAAATTGAGTACATAAGAGTGTAAAACACGGGAAATCATTCCCATTTTCAAGGGATATGCAAGAAATTACACAGAATCACGAAAACCACAACAAACATGATTCAGAATGGGCAGCAACAAGATTCAAAAAAGGTACTTCTGGAATCCATGCCTATAACACTGCCATTATATCAACCTGCTTATTAGAATAACCTGAGAGACATTAGAACGTTCACAGGTTAAAGTGAAGTTTTCACTTTGGCTCTCCCACCACACCATGTTCCATGATGCTTTTAATATCGTGAAATAGTCCAAGAATTCTAAAACAAAATAAAAATAAAAACTCAAACTATCAAATGTCACACTAAATAAATAATTAGGTGTACTGAAACCATTTTCATTTTTCCAGTAACTGAAAACAAAGTAGACATAGTTAACTAAAAAGACAGGCAATGTACGTATAATGTAACAATGAGGCACATTTGTGCAACCACTATTTCCATCAAAAAGCAATAAGCATTAAATATTCTGAGTGTGTGTCTGTAGTTTACTTACCCAGCATGCAAAAGGCATGCTTCATATTATACTGACATCTGTGGCCTGTATGACTCTACCATATTTTTCCACATTATCTAAAAAGACACAATTTTTTGGGGGAAAAAGTTATTAAACATAAAACATGTGTTTTGATTTTCTCTACAACTTTTGTCTGAAACACTTCTCATTCTAAAAAGAATTCAGTGAGATATTATCACAAATGTACATAGGTGTTCACGTAAAGTACCCTTCATTCTTGTCAGATTTTAATGAAAAGATTATCAAACAACAATCAAATATCATGAAAATCCATCCATGGAATCCTTCTTACAATGGAGCGAATAAGCGGCAACATTAAATTACTCTTCCATAAGACTTACACCTGTCCCACCTGTTAACACCCATCTGTTGAAATTGCAGTGCCTGCAAACCATGGTTCTCCACATTATTGGCAAGTTTCCAAGGCGCACTAAACCAACTAATAACATGTGGCTTTCAAAATTCCGCACATATGATTTCACTACAAAATTATGCAGTCATTACGCAGGAGTCATACAAAATCATGACAATGAAAAATTCGCAACACTGAACAAGAAGAAGCACACAACATTAAAGATAATATGCTTACACATGGCAGCAATCAAGTTTATGACCGTTGAAATGTGTAACTACCACTATGACACAGCCTAAGTTAGCTAAGGCACGATCTGAGTACAGGGCCTCAGCTGGCGGAGGCCATGCGTGTGTGTGTGTGTGTGTGTGGGCATGCGTGCGTGTGCGTTGTATACTTTAGAATTACTAACATGTGGGGGGGGGGGACAGAGAGAGAGAGAATTAAGAAATTATTACAGAAACTGTCAATCAACTTATGAAGAATTTGGTCGTGAGTCCCAGGTGGGGCTTGACACCAGGGCGGACAGGTTGGCTGACCGCCAGCTGTAATGCGTCTCTGATTCTGTGACCGGCTTTCTTCTTGCATTCTTGACCCTTGAAGATGGGACCGATAGGTTGTCCCTACACGTCAGTAAGGGATTACCAATACACGCTCTGTAATATCCCAGAAGATCATAAATCTCAAGCTAGGCTGGTGTTTGGACTATAAAAATGGTGCTTATTCCCTGTATTAATATTCTGTATAGACAAATCTTAAGATTTTCTTCATTACTAAAAGAGACATAAAGTCAATTCAAATATTTTTGACTGAATACTTACGCCATACAAAAAAGTAACCTAAAATCAATTCATGAAATGTTGTGTTCTCTTAATGACAAATTAATTGTGGTAGGGATTTTCTGCGATTTAAGATAAATTTTTTTTATCATGGCATTTTATGCGCAAATTAAATTCTTATGGAATAACTGGCAAAGCTAATTTAATTGAATTAAATCATATCTTTGGGATAAGTATCAATAAGTGAAGACAAAAACTAAAAATTTTAATCATAATACATTTTCAAACTGGGGAGTTAAAACAACAGTGCTCCATACAGATCAGTTTTAGGTCCTTTAATCATTCTTTTTCTACATAAATAATTTATCAAAAACTATTAATGGGAAGCCCAAACAAACTTTAATTGCAGATGATGTAAGTATAGCATTTTCCAACTCTAATCTTGATGATTTCGAAATGACATAAAAATTGAATCTGAATCTTTAAACTAATCAGATACAGCTTTATATACAATGAGATCTGTTAAAACCTTTATGTCACAGGAAACAATAAAGATGTTTTACTATGCCTATTTTCATTCTATTAACTACTGATTAATATTTTGGGGAAACCCTTCACATACAGCAAACACTTTTAACATACAAAAGAATTTGATCTAAATTATTACAGGATGCAAAAGCTGGGACTGATGTAATGATTTATTTAAGCATTTAAGAATTCCACCTCTTCTGTCACAACTTGTAATGTCACTTCTCCTAATTAAAGTTAACAACAAATGTATATTCAACTTAAATTCTGATATCTATAACAAAAATAGCAGACAATAACATAACTGTCACCAACCTTCATCAAATTTATAATTATATAAAAAATTAGTCTACTCAATTGGCATAAATATGTTTAAGTCTCCCACAAAGTATAAAAAATTTAAGTGATAACCCTAAACAATTTAAATAAGCTCTACAGAATTACTTACATGCTCATTCTTTCTACTACGGGTGAATATCGTACCATATATCATTTATTTTCATTCCATGGATGCGTACAGGATTACAAAATCCATGTGGATATGGAAATAGTTATATTTGCTTAAGAAATCTAGAAGTGAAGTCAATATAAAAGTGTACAATAATTTTAGTTACTAGGTCTAGTAAAATATTTGAGGTTTTAATATAATATTAAATATTTTAATATAAAAAGTAATAACATTAGAGCAGCAATTTAAAAAATACAGTACTTACTGGCCAAGAAAATAATCTACCACATCACTGCATAACAGACAAAGATTGGTACCTTCATGTAGTTGTGTTACATAAACAAACAGATTGCAGATGTTGTCCTAATGTGCTAAACTTTCAAATACCAATCCAAATCGTATGTCAATATATTTAACTTTTTTGAAGTTCAAAATATTCATCCAGAGAGTAAAAGGAATTGCCACATAAAAATCTCTGTAAAACCAATTTAAATTTCTTGGGATTATCAGACTCTACTTTTATATAAGTAGGCAGTTTATTAAACACCTTTACACCTAAACAGCACACTCCCTTCTGTTATTTAGTCATCTTCACAGAAGGTTGGTGAAAATTTGCATGTTGCCTAATGTCAATGTGATATACCTCAGAATTTACCACAAATTGATTCTTATTTCTTATCATAAACAAAAGGACAGAAAGAATGTGTTGGAAAGGGAGTGGTAAAATTTCTAAATTAAAAAACAATTTTCTGCAAGAGTATCTACTTCTACAACCCATCATGATTCTAATAATCTTCTTTTGCAACCTTAAAATCTTTATACTGTCTGGGGAGTGCCCGCAGAATAATGGACCATAGGTCATTAGAGAGTGGAAGCAGCAATAGTAAATAATTTTCAGAGTATTTATTAGTATGTATGGTTTGACTGGCCACATAGCATAGCAAGCTGAGCTTAGTTTAGACTTAATACATTCAATGTGTGTTTTCCAAAAGAGACTATTATTAATAAATAGCCCTAGAAATTTTGTTTCAATAGCTGTACAAATGTGTTTATCTTCATACGTAATTTGCATGTCAGAGGTACATGTACTTTTATTTGTAAATTTGGTAAAATAAGTTTTGTTAAAATTCAAGGAAAGCAGATTAGCTTTGAACAATTTATTTAGTTGCCCAAAAACTAGATTAAGATCACTCTGAAACTTAATACTATTAGGTCTTGTAATTAATATACTGGTATCATCAGCAAATAAAATAGGTATGGCTTTGTGCTCTATGGCCTCAGGTAAGTTATTTATGTAAACTAGAAATAACAACGGGCCCAAGATTGAACCTTGCGGCACCCTAAAATCTAATTTTGGTCCACTCTGAGACTGTGTTTGAATTTAGATACAAGTTGATGATTTGAACTCCTTGATATCTATTCTGAAGACAAGATTCGAATAATAATTTAGCCTTGCCTCTTATTCCATAATAAGGTAGTTTAGACAATAATATATCATGATTAACAGAGTCAAAAGCTTTTTCAAGATCGCAGAAGATACTACCAGCCAGTGTTTTATTGTTTAGAGCATTTACAATTTCATTTGTTGGTTTGAAAATGGCATCTTCAGTTGCTACGCCTTTCCTGAAACCAAACTGGTTTCCCATTTCAAAAACCTTCGAGAAAGAAGTCAATAGAGACATAGGTCTATAATTTGTTGGATTCATTCTATCTTCTTTCTTCTATATAGGTTTTATAACTGACAGCTTCAGACGATCAGGAAAGTACAGTAAAGTAAAGTAAACAGAGAATGATAAAATAAGCTACATCAGTTTTAAGTTAAATGTATGGCCAACTACCGTATACACATACACACACACACACACACACACACACACACACACACACACACATATATATATACACCTACCGCACCAAAAACAATTGGTTGACATAACTCAGAGTGATAGCAGAAATTCTTCTTGCACAGAAATGAAACATGGAATGCTGCAGGATTCCATTTTTAGTCCTATATTATTTTGATTATATCTAAATGGTCTTCAGTTAAATATGATACACAAAAAAATTAATCTCAATGTTCTGTTCTGTAACAAAGATCTTGAAAAAAAAAAAGAGTGTAAAGAAGATGTGAATTAACTTAAATAACAAGGTACCCAATCAACTTAAATAACAAGGTACCTAATCATATAAAAGAACTGGACAAGTGTACGTATTTAATACAAACTTTAGATCCCATCTATTACAGCATATATTTTATTTGGTAGACAGATATGCATAACGTTAAATGTTGTTGAGATTTGCCTTAGAGAGAAATAAAACTTGATAAACTGCCATACATTAATGTGTATATGTATTTACATAAGTTATGTTCAGTGAGGTACAAACTGTAACTGAAATTGATGTATCCTATGACAGACATCTGACTGAAGTTAATGAACAATAAATAAAACTAAACTAAACTAAAATGAACTGAACTATGCTAAAGTAAACTAAACTGATCTTTAATCCTTAGTTTACACATCCTGTTGTAACATCTATGATGAAGGTAATACAGAGTTCTCATTCTTACTATGAATCTTAAGTTGAAATATAATTTTCTCTAATTACTGATACCTGATTATAGCCTTTCAAAGGCTGAAATATGTACATTTTATATTTCAAGATACAAAAGAATTGAGTTGTGAATTACAGATCCTGTATCACCTTCATAAACTGCTCTTTTCTGATTAGGTTTGGTCTAACTAGATGTATTCTGGTCACCACAACTTAGTTCATGAAAACCCATAGCAGTACACTGGTGTACCTGAATGTTTCGCCATACAATTACACAAAAAATTTGAAATCAGTGACAGGATTAGAGGATTACGTGGACCAAAATGGTCTGAAAACTGTTTAATCCTGTTAAAATGGGCAGTTTGGGGTTCTCACTGATCGTCAATGGGCCGGGATTTACCACTTGTCTCAGACGTATGGATGTGGGTTACGCTTCATTTGCCAACAGGATGAAAACGACTACTTACCATCCATCCCAAGAAGTTAAGGAGCAAATTTTCTGGTATTCCTTCATAAGCAGAAGTGAAAATGTTGTTCGTGGTTTTATTATAATACACACATTTATCCCTTGGTGACGAAAACAGGTTCGTGTCATCGCTGAAAAGAAACAGCATATTCACACATTTTATACTTTTTGTAAATAACATTGCAGTCTACAATTCATAAATTTGGCTCCTGCAAACTTTTCGCACCTCCATGTGACGTTAAAAGCCATCTTTAATGCTAAGTACGTTTATTAAGGGTAAAACACTGCCCGTTTCGATATCAAGTTTAGCATTTCACTGCTACACTAACGTAATTACACTTTCTTTCTCTTTTCTTACACACCACGATGAACACACGTTTTAGCACGGCTAGTCTTCTTTGAATTACACAACTACACTCACAACCTAATTCCTATTTTAAGATGTAAGTATGAAGCAAAATTATGCCAACAAACAACGCGAGATTGCCCGCCCACCTAAACTAGATTATCTGTATTCCCACCAGCTCTCGTCACGCATGCTACTAACAGAGATACAAACAATTTTAACATGACGGACGATAATCATTTATAATCACTGATGCATATGATTTTCCATTGCTTTCGTCCAACACGTGGAAATTTCCCACCAATACATCGTGTGGCGTGAACCGTGGATTGCTATGTACGTCGCTGGTAGTCATCTATTTGCACAGAAAATTTGTCGTTGGCCGTTGTTGGCTGTCGTTGGGTGGAAGGTTAATCCATGGTGTTTGCAGTTAATAAGCAACATGGCCACTGTTGAACCAGCAAGAGAAAAATCTCTACTCGAATATAGAAAGAAACTCCTTGAACATAAGGAGGTAGAGAGTCGGCTGAAAGAAAGTATGCATTTTGCAGTACTTCTGATTATTTTGCAGAAATATTGTTGGATCACGCATTCTAATGTTGATGTTGTGTATACGTTAATTGCCTAGTCATTCTTGTCACAAAGTGATTCTTATTTTCATATAAGTCAGAGACCTGCATTATCTAGACTGTATTTGTTTTTATTTCAGTGAGAGAGCAGTTAAAGGAATTAACGAAACAGTACGACAAATCGGAAAATGATTTGAAAGCATTACAGAGTGTTGGACAGGTCAGTATGCAACGTATTTTCGACCAGACTAAGTGCATTCGGTGACGTTTTTCGTGTAGGGTCAGGTTCTGTAGATGAGAATGTAAATCTTCCAAGTACTTACGCTAGGCACGCTGCTGAGTTTTAATCATTACATGTAGCATACATTTTTCCAAACAGTAGGATTTTAGTCACGTGCCTTTTCGTAACGTAGTTACATTTTTGTTTACACGAAGCAATTAGTCAAGCAAGACAAGTATGCAGGACACAGTGTTTTTTTTATAAGCATGCAGTCCGGCAAGTGCTTTTTACATAGGGGCAGGTGTTTCAGGCAACTTTTCATTTTTTTGCTGATGTTATTTAAAGGTATTTTGGTGCCATATTTGCAGACTTATTTCTCAAAACTTTGCCACGGGGTTGCTTGTTCTGGTACACTAATAAACGCATATTCAAGAAGCATCCATGTCCTTTGTACAAGTCTACAAGTTTGTATGTTGTCTCGTTAGTGCACCTTGCTAGTATTTTCATTTAAATAGACTCTGATGAAATGTTGAAAAGGGTAACATAAATAAAACACAACCCAAAATAGCATTTGAACATGTTTGTTAAATTTCTCCATTTGGTCACAAATGATGAATGCTGGAAGTGCATTTTTCAAATCTTTTTAAGTAGTGAGCATGTAGCATACACTTTTGAAATATTGGTATGGTGGGGGAAGGCAAGTATTCCCATGCAAATAGAACAGTTTTAGATTCACTTGCCTTGCCTTCAGCTTGCAACCTACTTGATTTGATGTTAATTTTATACAAATACATGTCCACACTTGTCAGTTAGCTTGCAACAAGTAACCTATGCCCTTGACATGCTTGTTACTGGCCTTGTGTAAACTGCCCATCAGGAAACAGATTTACAATATAGCGCTGAATTGCTACTATATGGGATGTTATGACCAAGCTGCTGAACAGGCCTGTATGTAGTGGGCTAAGGTAACCACAGAAACATTGAAATATTAAATGACCATTACTCAGAAGCATTCCAGCTACAGTGATACAAAGTAATATTTGTCCTATTTATCATGTGGAATTATATTGAAAGTCACGATAAGGCTTAATAGATGGCTTACATGTTTTTGTAGATGAAATGATTGTCCTGTGAGTAATTCCTTCCACAGTTTTTTCATAAAATAAACTGTACTGAAATAATGAATATTTTGATTCTGACAGTCTGATGAATGTACAGGAACACCTTCAGAATGTTAGTGGCATGGACTAGTAATGTTTTAGCAAAACTTGCAAACTTTTAAGGAATAAGGCAGTAATAATTTGTTAGCTATGAATTGATGTACTCTGTTTTACTACTCTAAGAGCCACAATCCATCCTGGACCAAACATTATAAAATTTCAGAATATATTGTTCTTTGTTGATCTGAAATAAGACACTGTTTGCCAAAGTATACCTACAGTGATGGGAATTGGTGTTACAAAAGCAGCACATTCTAGTATTGGCAAGAATATATGTTATACAGGGTCCTTAGTTTATTTGACCTGTATCATTGGCCATTTGAAACCATCTTGCATGTTGGTAGGCTGTGCAGCACTTGCCACTTTTCTAATTTGTTGTAACTCAGGATTCACACATTTTATTTCAAGGCATTGCATTTAATATTAGGTTTTAGCTCACTGTATGTAAATTATGTGGTGGAAAGTTTTTTTTTTTCGTTGTATTGCAATTAATAGTAGTTTTTTATTCACCATATTTAACCTTATAATTTCAAGGGACCATAAGGCAGTCTGTAAATTGTAGTAGTCTCTGTCCTAGTTAGCTGTATACTGGTCTCTATGGGTTTCATCAGTAGCTTGCAGCAGGAAACAACAAAATCTTTTTGTTATAGACCTATTTGGTGAGATGTTCTGTATTTCCACTGGTGAAATGATGAATATTGATGAATTTAAGGTTTGTGGTTCCGTGCATCTTCAATCACTTGAATAAAACAACCAACTAGATGCAACAATCAATCGTAAAATTTATTGCCTTGTCGTACAGATACTGCTCGACATGTTTTGGGCACTACAACGCCCATCATCAGGAGCCCGTCAAACTGCCGTTGCAGCCTCTGGTTTCCGTATGAAATCGGAGGTGGAAGTGTTCTCAGCCGACCACGGCTGAGAACACTTCAACCTCCGCATTCATACGGAAACCAGA
>Ga0268261_10001584_pt1 | contig 15762 bp, 2 predicted proteins | sample TergutNc150P1_FD_190353 | JGI IMG/M metagenome (GOLD analysis project Ga0268261, IMG submission 190353) | Nasutitermes corniger P1 segment gut microbial community from laboratory colony in Florida, USA - Nc150 P1 (SPAdes) (version 2) | ecosystem: Host-associated > Arthropoda: Insects > Digestive... | reverse complement strand
CTGCGACGAGCTGATCACTCGTCCAGAGGAGTCCTACCGACTGTGCTGCGTCGTTGTGTGTGATCTAGAAACATCAAGAATGGGTGCTCCATATATATATGACATTAGTAGCCTAAAGGTTAATAAATTAATCCTTATCCTACTAACGTGGAGAAAATGGTGAGCTCCTAATAATGCCAGCAAATAGCAGATGGAATTTAATTCGGGTTTTAAAGGGTTAATGATAATAGCAAAGGTGTTAACAGTAACAGTCCAGTTGACTATTTATTTCAAATTCATAAAAAAAAACTTTTCCTGATATGAAAACTGATCGAACATCAACTAAATAAATTGAAAAAATTATTAAATCCCCAAAATCTTAAAACTCGCATTGTTATGATGAAATCTCGATCCAACTCTTTCTTAAGTTCTCCATTTATCAGTTCTCACTTAAAATGCATAAACAATAAATCACTGTCTATACATATTTTTCCTGTGTGCTTAAAATATTAAGAAATACAGCCTCTGTTCAAAAAAAATGATAAAAATAATATAACTTATTACAGACCCGTATCCTTACTGACTTCATTTTCTAAGATTCTTAAAGAATTATCCATGTAAGGCTTTATAAACATATTAACAATAATGGTACATTATCCAATGAATATTATGTGTGTAGGAGAAAAATTCGTCAACAGAAATTAAGTCACATAAATTGACTAATGAAGTTTTAAAGCTCCCAATAACAAATGCTAGTGGGAAGCATATATTACAAATTAAAAAAAAACATGTGATTGTGTTAATCTTCTATTGCTGTCTACATTAGAATTTGATGGGATACAAGGTAATCTACATGCATTAATCAGACTTTATGTGAGTAACAGATACCGAAGAGAACTAATAAAAACTAAAATGTCATACCTCCATACTTCTTCTGTTTGGGGTAGGATTAAATCCTCAGGGTTCAATACTTGAACCTCTGTTTTTTTTTTATACATCAATGATTTGCACACAGTTATAACTAACAAAATCCAAACCGATTTCTTTTTTTGCTGATGACACAAGTATTATTATTTTAGTAACTCTAAGCCCATAAATTTCAAAAGAAATATCAGTATTTTTTAAAAAATAATGTGTGGATTAGTAGTAATTTATTAGAATTAATTTTTTATAAAACTTATTATTTACAATTTAGGGCAAAAACTAGCTATCCACTTGATATAAATATTTATTGTAACACTAACTATATTGTTAATACTTCAATTACATAATTTTCAGGTATTGTGATTGATACTACATTGTAATGGACAAAACATGTTGATGGACTGTTGGATAAATTAAGCAAATGAAGCAAAGCCTATTATGCAGTCAGAGTAGTTAAGTCATTTATAACACAAGAAGCACTGAAGAGGGTTATTTCTCCTAGTATTATGCCTTACAGTATAATTTGGGTGGGGGGGGGGAGGAACTCATCTAACAGCAAAAACATTTTCAGACTTCAAATAAAGGTAATTAGGATCATGAAGATTTCAAGAAATAAATATTCTTGTAGGGAGCTATTTAAGAAATTAAGAATTTTGCAGTTTTATTCACAATTCGTATTTTCTTTAATAACTTTTGTTATAAATAGTTGTGATTTTTTAAATCAAATTTTGTGCTGTACAATATTAATACCAGATATAAAAATAATCTTTACCTTCAACATGCGAGTCTCTCAGTGTATCAAAAAGGTGTATACTATACTGGCATCAAGATTTTTAATAATTTTCATACAAGTATAAAAATTCTGTCTTATGCTAAGATACAATTTATGACTACCTTAAAGACTTTCTCGTGACTAATTACTTTTATCTTCGGAAGAACATTTTAGTAATAAATTCATATAGAGTCTTGGTTTCCTAATTTCATGTACTACAATTCATGGATTTTAATAGTACATAATAACAATTACTTAACCCCATAATATATTTCATGTTATGAAATATATTAACTTAATGTCAATAGGCAATTCATCATAGCTTATACAGTATAAAACATATTAAGTTATTTAGCTTGTAACTTATTCTATATTATATTACCAACTATACATGTAATAATTTTTTTATTATATACCAACATACGCACAAATAAGTAGTGTAGATTTATATAATATTAAATTACTCCGACATGTTTTGGTGTTAATACACCATCTTCAGGAAATTTACAAGTTGTATAGCTAAAGTTATAAATTATTAAAATTATAAAATACAATATAGTAGTGTGTTGTTATGATAAAAGCTTGGTAAATGTGGCTGCATATGTAACTCCTGGTTAGGTGTGTGTATGGTGCAGAGTAAACAGGAACCGAAATTTATTATTCAATAAGCAGTGTATGAACTTAAAAGTATACATGTAATTTTATATGACTGACGCTTTCCTCTACAAAGAATCTATATTTTATTTATATGTTTTATTTATGTGTTCTATTGTGTTGTTATTGTTGTATAAGCTTGCGACTAATTCTGTATCCCAAAGGTTGTTTTAACTACAGGATCGATAGAAATCTAAATGAAAAATAAAAGGTCGTAAATCAAATGGGATTTTCAAAAATTTACAAAGTTTTCTATAACAAAGAATTCAGCACCTAGGGTCATGCAGTTACTCACTGTTCTCTCAACACGGAGGGCTGGAATCGAAAACAGGCTAGTCCTTGTGGGATTTGTGGTGAACAAAGTGGAACTGCAGTGAGGTTTCCTCCTAGTACTTCGGGCTTATCTTTTCATTACCATTCCATCAATTAGTTCACTACTTTCCACGTTATAAGCGTATAAAGATTAACAATTGAAGGTATCTTTATATAAAATACTTCCCTTCATTTCAGTGGAGCTATGCATTAGATTAGGAGTGAAAGGAAACTCTCACTCTCGGACTACCAGCGGAACTAATGGGTATTTCTGGTCAGTGCTTCATAAAACTGAATGCGAATAGAGCATCTATTATTAAATCAATGATCATTGAAACAGCAAGCTACATAATTTGGAGGTGAGGAGGTGTGTTCTATCATTTTGGAATTTTTCTGGAATTCGTACAAATAACCGCAAGTGTTCGCAAGGGCTTATACATATAAAAGAAATCAAGCTTTGAAACTTAGTAAAGCGTAAATGCATCAGATTTTTCCAAGAAAAGTGAAGATATTTGTGGCTGTGATATGAGTTCAAATAAATTCCTCTCCAGTTTGTTCAAAACTTCGGTTAATTCCGCATCCCTAAACGGAAATTCAAAGTGGTTGTCACGTAGCAAAAGATATATAACCTAAAACTTTCAGTGTTTCCCTCCGTTCTGTTTAGTTATCTCGGAATCAACCTTTGTTGGATACATTTTGCGCTGCGATAAATATTTATCGACGTAGGAATCTGAGATGCTCGCATAAACACTTGTAATGCGTCCAATATATTTTCCCGTTTTAACAGAATCTGGTGGCATATTTCAACAAAATTTCGTAAAACTATGTAATACAAAATTTCGTGAAAATGCACCCGGCGGTTGATTTGTTACCTTCGGACAGACAAAACTGGCGAAATTAACATATGCAATATGAAGATTTTTCTTTTGAAAAAAGTTCCAATAACTGCCAATCTGGGGCTTTTTAGAATGACCACTTCTGAAAGTGTCCGACACAGTCGTAATCCAGTCACGAATAGACCTACTGCTTGTGGTACTCTTGAGCTCAAGAGTTCACTCTCATATTATTTAAAATATCATTCCAATAGACAGCGTTCTTATCTTCTGTCTCAGGAAATTTCCGTGGTACAGAATGCTTTGTATATATAAGTTTATTATATCGCTCATGAATAAAACAATTTGTCGCAGCCCACCGACACACAATTGTGCAGGGAACAGGGAAAAAACTACCGATCCTCAATAGACCAACAGTTAAGCATGTTATGCTTTTAAAACAATATAAGGACAATTATTTTTTGTGGACACAAAATTTTTCAAGAGGATGTCTTTGTAACCCCCAGCTGTCTATTAGTGCGGAAGTCTCATTTTGACGACTTAAAGTTACAACAAATTGCCGTTTCATGAGCGGTATTTTGAAACACGTCTTCATGGCACTGCGCCTAATTAAGTTAAAAACGTTCTGGATTTGAAACACAAAGTCATCTGCCTGTGTCTAACGTCATATTTAATGCATGACGCATGGCAATAGGCTACTGCAAAATATAAACCAGTAGTTAATGACACACGAGCACTGCCAAGGAACACACTTGTATATATGCGTGCATAATTCATTGTGTATACGCCACATGTTATTCTTCACACTTCACCCCGCTTTCCATTTTAACATTTCGTTGTTATATACATGAAACTTGAAGACTGCTGGGATATCATGCTGTGTAGTCTGGTAGAAATTTACCGACTTTCGAAGAAACATTCTATCTCCAGCTTCATTATTTTCCACCTGACTATTGTGCTACATTCCAGAAGACAGTAATCTCCATAGGCATCACTGTGAGAACCGCAAATCTCGCCTATATTACAGATTAAAATTTCAGAAATAAATGACAAATGATAGGCTAATAACAAACAAAATAATTTTAAGCTTCAAAATGGCTATTCTGATAATCGCGTAGTGTGTAACAAATGCAAATAATACAAACAACAGTTGTAAATTCTGAAAAGCAAGGTTAAAAATGACATATTTGCTGACAGCAGTTTCTAAAAACAACACCTGAAAAAACAGATTAGGTGACATGTTGTAGGTAAATAAAATCTTACTATTATTACAGCAGGTTTTAAATATTTTTCAGTGTGTATAAAAAATATCCAAATTTCTGATGTGATGGCATACCAGTGTACCATTACATAAGTCTGATATATGCTGAATTCTCCTATATTGCTTTTTCTTATATCATAATTTCTTTTTTATGCATGTTGATAAAGTTTCCAGTCTCTTATCATCCCACAATGTTGTTTTAAATTCTTCACTGACAGCCTTTTCTCTTCATAGTATTTACATTTACTGGGCTGAAACATTCAGGATTTTGTCACCCTCTAGATCTTCCTCCTTCACATTTTAATTAAAATTTTCTTCTAATAATCCTTGTTCTCTTCAGTATTTTACGTATCTACACCATTGTAGTTGAACACTTCTAGCTCTATAATACTGTAATTCTAACTCTCTTAACATATTCTGAATTCCAACTGCTTCTTTCAAACTTCATTTCTAATTCTGTCCTTACTTGGTTTCTCCACAATATTTATGGAGACTTCCATATCTGTTACTAGGATTTTGCTCTCTCCATACTTCACATGTGTAAGATCACATTTTCAGCTTCACTGACGTATCAATGTTGTCAAAAGAAAATGATGACTCTATGGTCATTTCAAATTTGCCCACATTGTGACAGGTTCTGTGATTTTCATTCTTCGCTACTAAGAAACACTGTGAAAGCTTCTGGTTCACGAACTTAGTATAAACTAACCTCAGTGGCCCTTTGTCTATTTGCAGATGTGATTTAAGCATCACCTGTATCCTGCACTCAACATGTTAGGACTTGGATCACAGACAAAGTCATGTCTACGAATGGTTGCCATAATCGCCTGTGTCACTCTAGTGTCTATGTTCTATCTACTGGGATTTGGCCAACCAGTGCAACTTATTCGCCCTCCTTTGATGCCAAACTTCAGAAATGAAGGAGGAAAGCATGATACATCCATCCTGTGTAAAAGACAACATTCTCTCATAATAATATCTGAACCCTTAACACAATACCTCTTTCTAACAAAACAAATGTGAAGCAAATGAAACCTGCATGGAGTTGTGGAATAACATAAAAACACAAAACAAATAAAGTATTCATCCACAACACCAGAGCAGGACTCTAACGTGATCTGTCCGTGGTCTGAAACACTTTGGAAATGGAGGCCAGATGTACTATTGGTAGGTGTGCCCAGGTCAAAGAATCAAGCAAGAGTTACGTCCAGGAGAAAAGAAGACAGGCACCAAGATCAGAGGGGAGGTAGGAGACAGGAGGGAATGTAGGCAAAGAGCACGAGTCTCTTGGCTCTAAGAAGTGCTGAAACATAGTGCACTTGGCACAACAGTTTTGACAAATGAATTTAAAAAGTTTAACTGTTGTAGTGAAAAGATGCAGGCTTGAAGTTAGTTCCCTGCAGAGGAAGGGATTTCTCTCTTTATCACTTATTCTTGTGTGAAATGGGAACCAGAGTTCCTTTTGCTGGTGATAAAAGAGCAAAGGTACGAATGTGGCCACTTTCCTCAATCTGCTGCCTCCACTCCCAAATAAAACCTCACAGTGCAGTGCTTCAGAACAGAGACATCTTTATAATTATTGCAAATTGGTGTTAACAGACATCATGATAATAAATCAACAATCCAATAAAAATCAGTTTACAGTTTACTGTTGTCTGTCATTATGTGATTGAAAAGTTCAATATGTCCCAGATTACCTCATGAATTTTATAGGCAGAAATAGTGAAAACAATACCCCACTAATTAGTAAACTTCTGCTTGCCATAGCACATGCATGCACACACACACACACATACACAGATATGCTAGAAGAAGTATCTGTTCTTGGTCCAGGATATGATTGATTTCTGTGTCACTGTCACATTAACATCAAAGAACAAATTAGAATAAAACTGAGAAACTGAAATTTACTCATTCAATTAGAACAAAAATTGGGTATAAGAATTTAAATCAAATCACATTCTTGCACATCTCTTTAATGGCTGAGATTATGATAAACTGTGGTGAGAGCACAAAGTAACCAACAGAAAAGTTACATTATTATACATTAAATATTGTAAATCTATGACACTGTAATGTGTGTTGCTTTTGCTCTAGGCAGTGATTGTAATTCTATCTGATGCAGTCCTAAGACATTGGACATTTAATTGCCACTGTAATCATGTTAATGATAATGAGTTTTAATAGACACAGTTGAGTTTGAAGTCTCTTCAGTATAAAATAATTTGCATTTATTTTCATATAAAACCCTTGGAAAGTTAAGAAAAGTCAAATTAAATTTTGTTATATGTACTGCAGACGTAGTATTCAATAAATAATTACATAACAAATTTTCAATCAGTTAGCAGGCTCCTGAAAAAAAAGAGTGGCAATATATTATTAGATTTTTACCATACTATTGTTCTTACAACACTTTGTCTGATACCACAACACTAATAAAGGACTGGAAATTTTATTCACATAAAAGTATTCAATCAAGTAGTCCTCGTACTTTCATTACCATCTGCAGAAAAGGCGTTCTTAAGTTTTCTATACCTGCAGTTAGTGCCTGTTTAGTGTTTCCCACAGCAACTCTTATTTCTTGGACATGTCAGGCATAAAGACTAACCAGTAATCAACTTCTAACTCTTTGAGGTGAGTCATCCCCGTTGTGTTTATTCAATACAAAATCGTACAATGTATTAAGTAGTCAGAACACAACTGTATTTAAACAGTGGTATATGGAGTATTTGTACTATCAACTACATGTTTCGGCCTCTACATTGGCCATCATCAGGTTAGCATTAAACTTATCAAGCGACTATACAATCTGTATGGTGTGCTCTGGGGGGAGAACGAGATCTCGTTTTACGATAGTGGGTAACATGAAAATCAGAACTTAGAATGGAGTTACTAACATCTGATGCAGTTTGGTCATGGAGCACCCTGGAGCACCTTGTGTGGACTGGTTTAAACCAGGTCGTCTCCTCTGTGTATCTACTAATAGTTAGGGGATGTCCATAGTGTGGTGCCGGTACTTTTTGTAGGGCTGCCGGTGGTTGTCGGCGTCATGGACTGTATTTTTGATATACACAATCACTACAGAGGTTTTCAGAGGTAGTGACTGTGCATATCAACAATACAGTCCATGACGCCGACAACCACCAGCAGCCCTACAAAAAGTACCAGCACCGCACTATGGACATCCCCTAACAATTAGTAGACACACAGAGGAGACGACCTGGCTTAAACCAGTCCACACAAGGTGCTCCAAGGTGCTCCATGACCAAACTGCATCAGATGTTAGTAACTCCATCCTAAGTTCTGATTTTCATGCTACCCACTATTGTAAAATGAGATCCCGTTTCCCCCCCCCCCAGAGCGCACCATACAGATTGTATAGTCGCTTGATAAGTTTAATGCTAACCTGATGATGGCCAATGCAGAGGCAGAAACATGTAGTTGATAGTACAAATACTCCATGTACCCCTTTTTAAATACAGTTGTTTTCTGACTACTTAAGACCTTGTACGATTTTTTAACTCTTGCATGTTCTGTTGCACTTGCACTAAGTGCAAATCTTATGTCTCTTTTCAACGGCCCTATACATAAAGAGAGTTCCATATTGATTCTTGAACTTCATCTTGTCATGTTGTTTGCATATGAGTAACATAAGACAGTATATAATTATTACATTTCTGGTTTTCGTATATTAGTGACACAAATATATTTTTATTTACAGTAAAAGAAGGTTATCTAGTATGGAGCCCAAGCTGCCAAATTCCTGATGTTGACCCCTATCATGAGTCTATTAGAAAGCTGTTGAAGTCTACAGAATCCATTGTTTGCTCAAAGTTTGGTCCACTCACGTATGTCAGAACCTCTACTGCAGCAGGTGCAGAAAACAACTGGAGTGCACCATATGTTCTAAAGGTTGACCCTGCCATGATTCATTACTATGTACCAAAGAAGGAAAGTTATTCTTGTTGCTATTCTGACGTCAAGCGGGCAAACCTTGATGTACAGAACAACCGGACAGCAGACAGCAAGTATAAGTAAGTAAAGTTTACTGATATCAACTACTGGGCACAGATGTTGTAAAAGAATTTTAAGAGCATAGTAGTTGAATCTGGTGTAATATTCAAAAGCTTTGTACTTTACTCAAACCAAGGATGTCAGGTTTTTGCAGGCAACTAAATTTTGGTAGGTGGCACCTAATATTTGCATGTTCTCGATATGGAAATTGCTTTATATCACTCTTCTGGTACCTATTATTTTGAGGTGGCTCCTGGATTTTTAGAAAAATTGTGGATCTGTGCTCTCAAAGCTTAATCTAATCTACAGATCTTAAATTTAAGGATTAAAACTACAGGCAGGTCACATTTTACACAATTTCTTTTTGCGTGATGTAGCTTTAGCATGACTTGAAAATTTACACCACTTTATTTACGGGATAATTTTCAGTTTAATGCGATTTGGCACAGACGACCTTTGGCCGCACTTGTCTTGTGCTGGGGGCTAGCAGAAAGTGGTGTCATTGTCAAGCTGTCAGTCACGTGTATGAATTGATTATGCCGGTAATGTAATAACGCGGCTGATACAGTTCCCCCTTCAGCAGCATTTGCATTTGCTACCAAAATGAGTGAGAAACGTAAATCTACATGACCTAGTGTAATCCAAGTGAAAAATCGGGGAAAGACAATGAATATGGAAGATAAAATAGACGTTATAAGCCAATTTGAAAAAGGTAAACAAATTGTTGACACATGCCAAATGTTGGATTCGCTCATAGTAGCGTATGTCGTGATAATGCTGATAGTATTACAGATAGTGCTCAGACAGGAACTCCAGTGTTTTGTAGCAAGACTACCACATTCCTATCAGAATAAACCATACCAAACTGTGGATGTATCTTAAATTTCTCTTGCATTAAAAATAAATAAATAAATTGTAGAGAAATATATAGCTATACTGTATATAAATGTAGTATATACACTGCATATAAAGTACATATGTACCCTACAAGTCTATATGTCCACTGTATGGATGAGGTTTTCAATCCCCTAACCCCCAAGACACACATTGTTTTAAATTCTACTGTATAGTTCGATCTGTGCCATGTTTTTCAAGAACGTAACACTGGCGTAAAAGGAGGCCTGTCTGTACAACAGACATGCTAAGGCAAAACAAAGACAATGGATAAACTAAAAGCATACAACATTATATCCAGTTATTGATTCTTGTTTCAGCATAACCAAATGTATGATTTTTGAGAAAGAAGTTACTCTGCGGCCTGAGTCAGAATTCATATTAGTTCGATGTAACCTCCAGAAGAATGGTTTTAAAGGCAAAGAAGTGTACAAAAATATGCATTCAACAGTCCCAGTGAAGCCCCAGGTTAGGACCAAACTCACAGTGAAACAGACACAAAACAAATATAATCCAGAAGACAAGTGCAAGCTCAGTATTCTTTTCATAGGAATCGATTCGGTATCTCGCCTCAATCTTATTCGAACAATGCCCAAAACTGTGTCACATCTTCACCGTACAGGTTGGTTTGAACTCAGGGGATACAATAAAGTGGCTGATAACACTTTCCCCAACCTAATGGCCATTCTGACTGGATTGAACTTGGACCAGATAAAGAAGAACTGCTGGCCCACAAAGGATTCACAATTAGATGACTGCCCTTACATATGGCATGACTTCAGCAATCAGGGTTATGTCACAGCCTTTGGAGAAGATATAACTAAAATGTCAACTTTCAATTATCAGAAGACTGGATTCATAAATCCTCCCACTGATTACTATCTGAGACCATATGTTCTTGCAGCAGAAAGTAAACTGCAATTGAAGACAAGAGATCGGCTTGACATATGTTTAGGTCCTACATCAACCACTGAACATTTGTTAAGATATGCTACAGATTTCGCTTCTACTTTTAGACATGCCCTCTACTTTGCTCTTCTCTGGATCAACAATCTGAGTCACAATAATCATAACACTCCAGCAGCCATGGATTTTAGATTTCTGCAGCTTTTTAATGAGCTGTCAGAAATTGGAACTCTTAATAATACACTTGTAATTTTCCTGAGTGATCATGGTATGCGCTTTGGAAAAATAAGAGAGACGCTTATAGGATGGTTGGAAGAACGTCTACCTTTCATCTACATATGGATTCCTCAGTGGTTCAGACAAAAATATCCTGAAGTGGCAAAGAATATTGTAACAAACAGAGATCGTCTTACATCTCCATATGACCTTCACATAACGTTAAAGGATATTCTTGGTAGAAACCAAGCAAGTGATATGGCAGAAAGCATAGACAGTGCAAAAAATGTGTCTTCTATCAATGGAAGTGTTGGATGCCCCACATGTGTGAGCTTATTTGACGAAGTGACTTACAACAGATCCTGTGATGATGCAGGGATAAGTCCCCACTGGTGCATATGTAATCAATACCAGACTTTGTCAACCACCGGTGATGCAGTTCAAGCAGCTGCAAAGTTTGTATTATCTGAAATTCAAGCCAGACTACAGGCAGCAGTGACTAGAATACCAAATTCCAAAAAGTGTGCAGATCTGAAGCTAAATCGACTTGTGAATGTGCGTGGAAGAGTACATAATGATTCAAAACACAGAGATTATGTCGTGCTGATTGAAACATTACCAGGAAGTGCACTATTTGAGGCAACAGTTAGAAGACTAACAAAAACTGACAACGCATTTCAAATACTTGGTACTGTGAGCAGAATAAATGCGTACTGGAGTCAGAGTACTTGTGTAAATGATCTTATTCTGAAAATGTATTGTTACTGTATTAATCCATAACTCAAATGAATTTACTGTTATGTTACTTAGTATTAAATTCTGCATCCATGTAAGATATGCCCCACCCAGTCTCCTCTTCAGTAGGTAATCAGGACCCTTCCTCCAGAGTAAATTGGTTGAAGTGTGAAGCTGATGACACTTCAGTATAGTACCAAAGTTAAGAATGCATGGCACTAAACCTCTACTCCTCTGTATGTCTTCATAGTGCGGTGCTTAAAGTACAAGGAAAAGTTTACCTCCATACTAGGCAGCTAATTTGTGCATGTCACAGCAGTCTTTCAATTTGAGGTTCACACTGCAGCAAACACCATGATAATGGTGTTCTGAGAGGAGACACCATGTAGTCTGGTAGAGGTATTTTAATGTTTTGGAGGAACCTGCTGCCCCCATCGTCAAGGTGGAAGACATGCACTGTTCTGTTGTGAAGATCGATGCAGCAGGTTCTTCCAAAACCAAAAATGTACGTAGTTATCATATAGGTATCCCAGAAGACCATAATCACACCATAATCTGCATCAGTTCTGGAGAGCTTACTATTTGTGTTTATTTGGCAGCTATTTCAACAGCACCACTGTGCTATGCTATGCTAAAAGTCACACAGAAATAAAGACTGTAATTTCATCTCATTACCATTGGATTGGGTTTGACACTTGGTGATGTAAGGCTATATTTTGTTCCCCATTGTAAATTTGCGGGTACTCCAGCCTGTCACATAAATCGCGGAAATTAGTCAAGCTCAAATGTTAGTTTTTTTTGGCATGTTCTCACAGCAGGGTCTAACACACATTTAGGCTTTCTGGAGCAATTAAAGTGTGTCCAGCTGTGACATTTTTATGAGAAATATTTTGTATATTTGAGATGGGATGGACATAAAGTGCTTGATTTTGTGCCATTGAGTAGCGAATGCTTTGGCCCAAGCATAACAGACTGCTGAGAGTAGTATTGTCTTGCTCGAGAGGTTTGCTCTATTATGCGCCTGTAATGTTAGGTCATATATAAACTTTTCAAGCGTGGGAGTTTTTTCCTTGTTTGAGACAGTATAAGTTGGTGGGAGACAAGATACTGGAGTTTGCAGTTGCACCCGAGTGAGATGAGAGTCGTGTGCTGTGTGTTTGGAACTTAAAACAAAACTGCCATGACTAAACGGATTGCTGTCTACTAAAGGTTGGTGTTAAATGTAATAAAACTCTTAATAAACCAATTAAATATTATCAGTGGCTAGAACTGATACTTTTACGTCCGTCTGATGCAGCCTACACAATAAATATTCGCTGAGTGCAGGCTTGCAAAACGACGCGAGATAGTTAATGCCTTTGTGCAAAAAAGAAAACAAGAACACAAATTGAATGCCGGGTATTTTAAAGAAGATAAGACGGTTGTAATGTCTGCAGTGCCAGCTGAAAGTTGCCACACAGAATATGAAAATTTTTGTTGTATCTTATTTAGAAGTCACTTCTCTCCTCTTTAGATTTATACACTGGACCCAGCACTTCTCTCACTGCTTGAAAAATTTCTGTAACGGCAGTTTCATGACACTAGCACCGCCTGCATTTGAGGTTGAATCTTCCAAGACATGCTCAATTCTTCGTGCCTTTAACTGGATTTCTATCAACCAAGCTTTCATCTCCTATAACTACCTCAGAAAGGAAGTTTCTGTCCTTTTTAGCCTCATCTTCCAGGTACTTGCACACAGAACACTGTTTTTGTTTCTGGATGTAATTCAAATGTACTGGCATGTATGATATCATAGTCCTACAAAAAGCAACTGTACCTGCTCTGGATAATCAGCATATTCAAATATTTCATAATAAAATACATTTCTCATATTTACTTAGTTACATAAGTGTTAGAAAGGGCCACCCACGTGCCCCTACAGAAGCATGTACATGCTTGGTCTTTTTGAAAAATCATGTAACAATTCCGTCTGCAGGGTGCTACTGAGGAAAGCTGCATACGTGCGAAAATACTTTTGGCCTCATCCATATGTGCTATCACACCTACCCATTACACAAAAGCCTGTTGTTTATACGCCGGCAGGAAGACTCATCTTTGAAATGGAAGCCACATTGTGATGAATTACTTTCCACTGTTCATCTCCAGAATTGATACTTAGAAACCCGGTCAGCTTTCGCCAACACACTCAGCTCTTCAGCTGGCACTAGAACACATGCCAGAATGTACTGATTGATGAAAAGTAAAGAACACATCTAGCCACATCATCCACACTCATACAGACTCTTGTTAAATGGGTTCTTTCCTGGGAGTAAAGTGGCTGGGGCGTGAAGATGGCCAAAAATTATATTTATTGCTTAGTTAAAGAAAGAGTTGATACATCATTTCTCTGTATGTTTTCATGGGATTGAGAGAAAATATTTAAATGGCAGGGGCTGTGGCTGTCCTACACATAGGATGCATGAGCCAGGTGGGCTTTTATATGCAGTCCTATGCCTAGGACGCACAGACCCTAAAGGCTAATTCCCAATAAAAATTAACTTTGTGGTACCTAGAAATACAGAGTTAGTACTCCATGCAACTAGTCTGAAAACCTAAGGATTTTGCCTTGCATGTAGTATAAAATACATTCAATCTGTACGGTATTCAGTATGTGGATTAAGTTTAATAATGTTATCAAAATTAACACATCACACCATGCAAGAAAACATTATTTATATGTGCTTACTACTACCACTGCCACTCCTATCATTAATAATATGTGCATGTATATGAACAAAAATTTATTTAAAAGACAACACATCACGTGGATTTGTGAATGTTATTTGAAATACAGAGTGACAACTGACATGCTTCAGCCCCTCAAGTGGCCATCTTCAGGGTGGTAAAAACAAGAATACAAGTACAATTATAATGTGTTGAGATCACTCCACAGTTAAAAATAATATAGTTTTGGTTAAAATTCCAGTTAAGTGGTAAAACAGTGTTGAGTATAAAATATTACAATTTACAAACTGTTGTGTGGGGTATGGTTCTGTGAAATAATGTACCTTCTGTGTACAATTGGGATGAAACAAGGAACCATCACTTTGAACTGGATGTAAAGACAGTCAGTGGAATGGCATCATCCAGCATCTCCTTGGAAGAATAAGTTTAATGTTACCTCTTCAGCAAGAAAAGTCATGGCCACTGTTTCACTGGGATGCAGAAGGGGTGACTTTAGTACACATTATGCCAGAGGATCAAACCATTAACTCAGATTTGTATAAATTGAAATCTTAAAACCCTGAAGAAGTGTTGCAGTAGAGTTAACTTCACAAAGATGCTGCTGAAACCTTCCTGCAACATGGCCACACATGACCATGCACAACTTTGAAAACACAGGAAGCATTCAAAACTCAGATGGGCTGTTGTTCCACACCCACCCACACAGCCCACATTTTGCTCCCTCAGACTTCCATCTCTCTGGAGCCCTCAAGGATGTCATCCATTGGAAGAGCTTTGAGAGTGATGAGGTTATTGAAAAAGTGGTCACAAGTACAAAATTCACGTTGGTAAGAGAAGGGCATAGATGAACTTGTTTCATACTTCCACAAGGCTTTTGAAGTTCATGGAGGTTATGTAGAAAAATGAAGTATGTAATTACATCCTTCTAGTTATCCTGTGAATATGTTCAAAGAATTGTATAATAAATTAGTACCAATAAAAAAATTACAAAAGGGGTGAGACAAGGATGCCCTCTATCACCTGTTTTATTTAATTTACATTTGGATGAAGTTATTAGGACTTGGTTAACAAAACTAAAAACTAGTAAATATTTTAAGGAGCTAATTTTTAACACACTATTATTTTCAGATGACCAGTTTATTATTTCTGATACAGAAGACAATCTGCAACAGGCAGTTTATTTATTACACAGAATATCCAAAGAATATAATTTGGAAATTGCCACAAAAAAGACAAGGGTATTTGGTTTTGTTGGAACAGACAACCTAAGAATAAAAATCATTATAAACGACAAAACATTCGAACAAGTTAGCCAGTTTACTTATTTAGGCTGCAGTATATCTTACCAATTTTCCAATGATATGGAATTTAAATTAGCAAAATTTTTACAATTAATTGGTACAATTAAAAGAACTATTTTTAGGAAAGTGAGAACGGAAACTATTTTGAAAATATACAACACTTTAGTTTTGCCTACATTTTTATATGGGTCAGAAAATTGGACTCTGACAGCCTTACAGAGACGAAGAATTGAAGCG
>Ga0268261_10001583_pt1 | contig 15763 bp, 10 predicted proteins | sample TergutNc150P1_FD_190353 | JGI IMG/M metagenome (GOLD analysis project Ga0268261, IMG submission 190353) | Nasutitermes corniger P1 segment gut microbial community from laboratory colony in Florida, USA - Nc150 P1 (SPAdes) (version 2) | ecosystem: Host-associated > Arthropoda: Insects >... | reverse complement strand
GCAGGGGGTTTTTCTTTTGTCCGAAGAGTCCAGACCGGCTCTCGGACTTACCTTGCCTCCTGTTCGATGGGTATCTAGGCTCTGTAACTGGATGTTCGATGGCTTGTTGGTGAGGCTGACCACACGCCTCCATCCAATACCTACGTTAAGAAAATGTCGATGTGTATGTCCACACCCCTCTATGCTGTAACAGCATGCAAAGGGACTGGTGGGTGGTTAGGATTGGGTTACCATATATGGAAGAAGAAGAGGAAAAAAGAGACACAAAAACAGTAAGAATTGCATAACATAAAAGACCCTCCCAACATTTCTCTGCTAATGGTTCTTTACATTTCATGGGTGTGAAAGCCTGAGGGAGATGCCTTTCAGCATGTTTTTCGCAGAATTCAAATTCAGAATTTCCGCGGCGAAGTTTTCCAAGACAATCCAACGACCATTATATGATTTTTTGATTCCAACAATGCTAATAAAACTTATAATTATTTATTATAAAAACAGTATAAAGTTTCTCTTACATTATCACTATCATAAATATGTAAACAAGCTTTAAGAGATGCCATTAAAAACTCCAGATAATTGAACAAATTTTTAAGACTCACCCACAAGGAAAGTTTTATGTGGAAAAACAAGACATGTCCAGGCAAAAGAAGACATGGTAGCACTAGGTTATGGTCGTAGAGTCCAAGGAGCGACAAAAAATACGCGACAGGTTGCGAAGGCCTTACTATTTGAATAGGGTTGATCATGTTTGGAAAATCAGGGACAGGAAGCAAAGAACAGATATTGGGAAGTATTCCTTTGTAAATAGGACCAATAAAAACTGGAACCAACTACCTGCAGAAAGGTTAGGGACATTCCCTTGTAAACCTAAGATTTTTAGAAACAGAGTTAGGAAAGCAATTATAAACGGGGTGAAGCGAAAGGAATAGAAGTGTGGCGAAAATCATCTAAAAGTGCAGTGAAGTGAGGTGAAGTGGAGCAGTGGGAAATTTAAATGGGGTTAAGCCCAATGAGAGGGTAGTGAAGTGGAGTGAAGTGTAGTTGGGTGAAGTTTAAATGGGAGGAAGTGAAGTGTCAAAAAGTGTAGTGAAGTGAAGTGTAGTTGGGTGAAGTGTAGTGAAAGTCTTAGTAACAGGGTAACTAGAAATTGGAGAATAAAATTTTTAAATGAAAAGTGGTTAATATGAATAAAGAGGTAACTTACAAGAGAATATTAAGATGCACGAATAAAGATCAGATAAGAAATTGAAGCAGATATTTAAACAAAGTCAAATATAAATGGTTTAATGAAACTAAAACAAGTGTAAGTAGTACAATAAGCATCAAATGATGTAGAGCTACCTCAGTGACAACCTTGTTAATCACAAGGTAACCCCAAGAAATGTAAAAACTGAAGTAAAATCTAATACTGCATTGAGCCAGTCAAGCAGTGTGGCTAGCCAGACAAGCAGGATATCTAGCCTGACAAGCTGTTCATCTAGCCAGGCCACCTGAATACCAAAGCACTCTATGTGAGTGTCTGACACTGACAGGCATGTGTCCAGCTAGTGACTCAGCCGACTAGGTAGGACACTGACCCATGTACACACCAGGTAACTGTCTTGTCAGGCCAGACCAGCCAGGCAATAGCCACGCCAGCCTAAATACTGTTGGGCAGGCTTGGATGAGCTTAACCCACTGCTTTACATAAAGCTAAAACTGAAAAACGTGTTCACGATACAAAACAATTTGTACAGAAAATAAAAGTTTCATGAAGTTCTGAGACTTTTATTTGTAACTTTTCTACTTTATGTTGTGTACAAGTAATGATTAAAAGGACAGTTGTGGAATTAGCTCTGAAACTCTAACTATGCATGTTATAAATAATACCAATGCCAACAATGTATACAAAGTTACAAAATATGGGTTTTGGAAAACAGGACTCCAAACTGGAATGCACTTGTCACTAATTTTCAAAATGACACAGACATCACTTCCACCAGACAGTCAAGTGAGACAGTCAAACTGGACACCTCTCGCATTAATTTACTTACATATCCAATTATCATTTATGAAAATATGTACCAATTAAGTTTAATTTCCTCTCACATCCATGAACATCAGACTGAAGGAATGTCCATCTTGCTCTGTTCAGTTTTATTTGGATGAACCAAGCATACTCATCATATATCTGTCACACCACCTTTGAAAGCTGTGAGCATTTCAAGAACTTTCACACTTGCCAAGTTGATTTTTGTGTAGCAAAAACCTCTTTTCTTTTATTTGTACAAAATATCTACAGTAACTTGGCCATAATTTCCTTTCATGAAACAAGAAAAGGAGCTAACACTTTTAATTAACAACACTATTCAGAGAAGAAATGCCTGGTGTATCAGACTCAGCAATCTCATTCACAGTATGGATAGGGTTAGGTACAGTCAACTGTAAGTCTGTATGTAAAGTGAATAAAAATTAACATATACGTCTGAAAGTTCTGGCTAATTTACAGATACCTGGCACTACTCAGGCATGAAGTTCGGGTCTAGATAGTTATAACTGTTTGGTTTTCCTGTCACTGAGAAGGACCGAGGCATATAGTCCTGGTCCCACACACCTCTCATCTGTTCCTCGCTTTTCCTCAAGTCCACCAGGTGGTGTGTTAGAGGGTGAGGGTTGCTGGATTCCATTTGAGTTACAACACAATCAGTGCAGAAGTCAAGAGACACATTTGGTGGGCAGTCCACACAGTGCCAACGGGTTCCACGGATGGGCTCTTGTTTACACAGGTCACACTGCAAAGTATAAATCACCAGTCACCATGAAGGGCACAGCAATGTGTGTACATTCCTGATTCATTCCCAGATGCATGATTCTGGGGGTGGTTGGACATGAAATACAAACCTTTATTAACCCCTGCCATCCATACTGCAGCAGAAAGCAGTAAAATTAAAAATTCTCTGCTGAGCTTAACATACTACAATGAGGTGTCTGTACGATATTTAAATTAACTTGTCTGATAGCGTAAGGATTAGATGTTGTGATAGAGAGTTAATTTTTTAAGTTTTTGGAACTAAATATTTTCTCATCATGTTGCATATATTCACATCACTGTACATTTCAGCCAAATATGACAGTGTCATATATGTATATACACACACACAACCATGTTCCTATGTATTTCAACATGCCATACTATCAAGTGAGCATGCAGTCACTTTGAGGTGATATTGCACACTCAACTGAGGATTGTATGGCAACAGTGAAACACACAGCATCATGGATAGGTACAGGATACTGTTATATATGACTTAAACGTATAATGATCCTGACATTCCGCAATCCTAAATTCTTTTGACATGCCAAGCAAAGAAGGCATTTCTTCAAACTGCCCACATCTTTTACTCTTACCCTGTTAAATTTGTAACTAGAAAACCATGCATATGTTTCTTAAAGTTTCAGTGCCATTTAAATAGGAAAATAAACTCTCTCCATACCTAAGTTTTCATATTCTAGTGAACATAACAAAAACTGGAGATGCCTATTTGGCATTCACATTTAATACAGGAATTACTGCACAACAAGTATATATCAGCTAGCCTTGTATTTGAACATCTGTTCCATTAAGTGAATTTAATTATGGGTCAGTCTGATTTGAAAGGACAATGCCCAGCTGTTCAGTCAAAGTATGTGTTCACAAAAAATCCTACAGTGCATATCATCAACTTAGTCATCATTGCCATCATCATTATGGTTAAGCCATGATGGCCTGTTTTTATAGTTCCCAGGATGGCCTTGGTCTGTTCATCACTCTTTAGTCCATTCATTCCACATCTCACTGTCTGCTCAGTTGGTTAACAGAACACCAATTGCAGAAGGAGGTCCAAAACTTCTTTGTATCCAATTTAAATTTCCTGATCCTTAAGTGTGTGTGTGAGAGACAGTATGAGCATGGATGAATGTATTTACAATACAACATTCAATAAAAACACAGCATGGTGAATGTAATGCAAGAGCAAAGTTGTTCTCGTACTACAACAAGAAAGTACGTATTGACTTGGAGTTAAAGCTCCATTCAGTCCAGACCTCAGCACTATATGCTGGTAGCACTGCACAGAATTCCCAAGGTTGTCAGTACTATATGAACTACTATGAACTAAAGGTACACCTTCCCTCTACCTGCCACTACAAAGCCACAAAGTGGGGTGGAGGTATAGGTCAGTGTACTCCTAACTTCTGCATTGGGAGGTGAGTGATAGCTTTGTGTGAAGCAGGTTGCTTTACCAGTGCTTCTGACTTGTATCCTTGTTGCTGCACTTACTACATAACACTGGCAGTCCCATGAAGAGGTATACATAAGTGTAAAGTTTCAACTAAGCACCATACGAAAGTGTGACCAACTTCAAGCTCCAGACATTTTGTCCTTTGTCCAAAGCAAGTCCTTTACTGACATTAATTAGCACAGATAATTACAGAAAATATAAAGAAAAGTTAACATTAAACTGGATTAAAAAAAAAACTTTGTTTTCTTACCATGTATCCCAAATGTTCAACAGGAAGCCTGCCCTTTTCTGTCTCCTTGTCTCTCTTCACTCTCCGAAGAAGACAAATCTGTCGGTACTCAGTTGAATTTTGATGTTTGCGTGCTGTGCTTGTTGAATCATCATCCTGGCATGGGTAACACGTAAAATGAATTACTACACTATTTACTTAGTATCAGGGATGCACAAATCCTGAGCACCTAGTTGCTCAGGCAACTAAATTTTGTAGAGTGGTACCCTATATTTTTCAGCATAATCACTGCAGTTTCTTTTATGCACAAAAATGTGTACACGTATCAGTTCAGATGGACAGCATAGAAAATGCCACATAAGAGAGAAGTTCACAAGCCACTCCAAAACTGTGGGTCCTCAGTATGGAACTTTCTTCATGTCACCCTTCTAGCACCTAGAATTTGCAGGTGGCTCCTACACTTTTGTAAAATGCGTGGATCCCCAATCAATACACCAGTAATTCTACGAGTCATGTGGCATCCATCACTGGTCTGCCATTATAATTCCCCTCTTTCATGCAGAGTAATTTTTATGACATCTACAATCATTATTGTGTACATTTAGACATACAAGGTCATGTGAATGTGTGGTGTGGCACAAAAATGATTTCATTTTAACTGTCTCATGTTGGGGTTCATTCACTTTTACTTCAGATGCTTATAAGCATAAAATTTTCCATCAGTTTCCACTGTGGTAGAGAATGTGGCCAATGTATTCACCTTGAATGTTTAATGTTTTCAATTCTATGTTGTCTTGTACAGACTATTCCTGGTGGCAGTGATGATGACAACAGATACTTCAAGTGACAGCTGAAATGGTACTGACACCACTAAGACCAAAGGGAGACTGAATGTTACTACAGCTAGTTGATGTTGTTGAAAGGTGCTGGAAAGTGGAATGAGTGCCATTCTGGCTACTGGTAAGAGGAATGATTGGTCAAATAATGATATTCTAAACAATAACGGAACTGTACAGAAGGTTCCACAATGCGTACTTAAGTCTGCACCGCTGGCATTCCACTGTGCTCTTTAGTAAAACTGCAACTGAAAAATAATAATTGTTTTATACTGTCAGCATAACAATCTGTACTGGGTCATACATACACAGGAACATAAAATTTCCTGCCTTAGACAGCTACATAAAGAACCACAGCATGCTTTGACCTATGCAGGTCGTCATCAGGTGGTATTTGTTTAAAACACAGAGAGGTATTGACGTGATGTTCAATATTGTGAAATTTACAACTTATATTTTTTGTGTCTTCTTCTTAGTTTGATGTTCTGGTGTGGTATTTCGATCATGCTGCCTGCTCAGTGGGTGTAGGTTATTCTGTGTTTTTCTTTTACAGTGTTACAGGTTGTAAGAATTTGTGCTGACATGATAAAACCCCTGTTAGTTTTCTGCTGGAATTTCAAGCACTACAGTAATTAACTCTTTGAACAATTATATAATGGTATAACCTACAGATACAAACATTCAACAAAAACACTGTAAGAGAAGAACACCACACAAAGTGAACTTACCCTTGTACATTATCAGTTCACAGGAGCACAAATAGAACTCTTCCAAAGATTATTTGATACCATATCAATGTTTTTAAAAACTTCATGTAAGTTAGTTAACAAGCAAAGGGACATTTCTATGGGTATTTTAGCTAAATGCATGAGAAATGACAGTAGTGCAGGTTAAAATCTGGTACATAATGTTTCAACATTTGATTTTTTGTTCTCTCTCTCCTTCATACGCATGCGCGCATGCACACATACACACACACACACACACACAGAGACAGAGCCAGGTGCACATGCACAGAGGAACCCCGCTGTTCAAGGGGTTATGTTCCTTAAAAATCCAGCAAATGAGTCCAGCATCATTTCTGCCTCAAAACTATAAATGGCCAAAATGCTGATGTTACTGATATTAGGAAATTAATAGAATAGGTGCAAATATGGGGGTACTTCAGATACTGGCTTCATGGGAATTACAGGGAGATACAGGAATGTTATACCACCAAACTAACTTTCCCTATAAAAATGACAGTCCAATCTGTTACACTTACTGACAGTCCATCTTCCCTTACACCTTCCATTTTTGTGTCATATTCTGCTGTTGAAATATTCTGACAGGATCCAGTTGTTTCATCATCAAAGTCAGACATGTACACTGGCACGTCTTGTGATGGGAAAAATGTTGTTTGCTTGAACAAATAGTGGTTGTTCCTCTGGTGTCGATGAGGATGGCATCCCTATGTATAAGAATGCACACTCAAAATAATACTAATTATGCATCATGTATGGATAAAATCACTTAACAATGAACATCTAAAATAAAGTTTTCATAAACAATAAGTTGATTGATGTGAACGGTGTTAATACAAATTCAAGTATTCTGTGAATGTAATGCATAAAAATGTAAATAACAACAAAGCCATACACAAGTTTGGGAGCAAAACCTCTTGGAAATGTTCCCTTGGTAGACCAAGAAGAAAATGGGAGAATAACAGCACGATAAAAATTACAGAAATGAAAACTGGAGGTAGGTGGTTGGAACTAGCTCAGGACTCTTTCATGGCACACATCTGTTGGCAGTCTTGAACCAGAGCTCTGTTTCCACAGTACGACTAAAGTCATAAACTCTGATTTAGTTTTTGGTAATTATCATCGTAAGAATGGCACATTAATGAAAAGAAAAATGCACCTTTATCACAGGCCACATAATAACAACCATTTATCACAACCTGTCTCAAATACATGTAGGGCTTGATATAAAGTGACAACCCCTGATGTACAATTCAGAAGAAATGTACAACTGAGATGGAAGAATCCTATTCTGACCAGCAGTCAGACCCCACTTATATAGCGTGTGGCAAGTTAGTTTACTCACTGTGATACACACCAGTTGCAACAAACTATAGGAACAAGTCTTAATTATACATAAAAATAAGATATGATTTTAAGACTGGTTACAGGCATGTAACTGCTTCATTTATAGAGATAACAACAGCAAAATCTGTATATGAAGAGAGGAGTCATTACATATTCTAATATATATCCAACAAAATGCAACGTTACACAGTTTATTTTATCTGGAAACTGCTCTACATGTTTCGGGTGGTACCATCCAAAACATGTAGAGCAGTTTCCAGATAAAATAAGCTGTGTAACGCTGCATCTTATTGGATATATATTAGAATATTCTCATGATGCAAGGACCCATGAATGTTAGAGTCATTACACATTTATAAAAGATGAATGAAGACCATGGAATTAAATTATATGGTCAGTAAGTGTGTAAAAAATAAACCTCGCACACATGTAATACTTATTAATACATACTGATTTTTAGTATCTGGATGGTAGCATAGCACCTGCCTCTTTTATGGATACCCTGAGAATGGCAAATGTCACAGAATGTGCCAGACAGTGCAAGCTTTCTACACAATAAAGTTTCCATCTCAGGACATCACAAAAGGTGCCCTCTATTACATCAAGCAAAATCGATAACACCTGTAATTTTATCATCATTAGGGATGATAACACTTTCAGAATTCAGTCGTCCCCTTATTTTATCACTTTTCTCACCAATGCTTTCATATAGGTACCTGAATTCTGAGACAGTTTCAGGTGACTTCTTCACATGGAACTGAATTATGAATTTGGTTCCAGTTCTGATTTTGTGTAACATTTACATATATATTTACTTTAGACAAAATTCTCTACTAGCTGGCAGGATAATTTATGTTCTTCTATTCTCCTCCCAACAAGTTAACTCCATGAGAATAAAAGAGTAACTAAATCAGGCCATTCAAATGCTGTTCTTCCTGATTCTCTTGGACTTTCCTGACATGTTGTAAGAGTACTAAAAACCAAATGGGACGTAACATGGTCTTTAGCCTGTTGTGAAACAGAAGGTAAATGTTTACCTGCATGAACTCTTATTAGGTACATCATATAAAGTACATGCATTTTAACTAATTTAACAAATTTATTGGGTGTTGTGGGTTCCATTACATATATTATAGGGTACCCCTGCCCCCAGAACTAAATCAAAAGCTCTCTCAAAACCTGATGACAGCTGATGCAAACAACTCATTTTTCCCATCATTTGATTGCAAAATATCTGTTGAACGGTTGTGATATTATGGCACATTAATGAATATTTCTTTGTACAAGTTTAATAAATTCTTCTAGGCTTATAAAGATGTTCCAAGTTGCACATATCTGCAGCAAAGTTCTAATGTTACTCAAAATTTATGAAGAGTATTTTGTACAACAGGAGAACAAAAATCCTTTTTTTAAACCTTCCCATAATATTATAGCATACCAAAACCTATCAATTCTCAGAACAAAGTCTAAACAAACTACATTCTCGACCACACATATAACGCAAGATGTTAGAATCTTCTCATGAAACTTTTACTACTGAATAAATTAAGCTTTACCTTTCGGAACATTTCTAGTGACTGCACTTTTGGAGCCCTTCCTGGGATAGGCAATCCTGCTCTATGTAGTTTGATGAAGTACTTCTGCACCCGGCTACAGACTTGCTTAGTGGTACGATTCCCTACAACAATTAAATGCTAATCTCAAAAGGTTAAAGCATAAATATTTTTGTCATCTGACAGAGTTGGTGACTCAAAATGATAAAGTGGTACAGACATTTAATACACATACATGACAAAAGGATTCCTTTCACAGTCTGCAACATAACTGCCAAAGGAAAATGAAACACCTGCAAAAAATAACTTGCCCCAAGTGCCAATCTGTCTACCACAAATCCCAAGTGAACTGACCCAGGACAGAGCAGTTAGTCTCTACAATATGATTTATAAGATACACACTGAAGTAACAGGAAAACATCACACATATGTTGCAGATATACTGCTGTAAGAGAAATGGAATGACTTGTGGTATGCAAGATTCTGCATGAGTGGTATCCTTGCAATAAAATAAGTGGCTGGGAAAAGAAGAGAAATTAATTTAGTAACAATACTGTTTACAAAGCTTATGAAAAGCATTTGAAAAATTTAAATACACAGCAACAGCCACACAAGCCATGTCTCAGTTGTAATATGTTAATGAATCGCTGTGCTAGCATTCTCATGTAACCATATAGTTTTCTGACAAGAAGCTCGCCCATTGTGGTTCTGTTCAACACGCCATACCCACTTACTCTAACCCTAGAACTGGATAAGGTATCACTGTATACTTGTTTATTACAATTTTTGAGAATACACATTTGAGGACCATTTTAAAATATGGTGAAATGGAAAAATGTTACACACATTACCTTTTGCAAATGACCAGAAAATAATTCAAAATATGGCAGATTAATTATGGAGAACTGGCTCTATCTAATAAATGAAATGCATACCTCAAGACACCAGCATTCAAGTGATAATTCCCACAGGGATGTAAAATAACAGCTGGTGGTTACCCCTCAGAATAGGTTAACCATTCACATACTGATCAAGGCAGTAACGGAAATAATAGACTTCAACATTCCAAACTGTATGCAACACTATAAGAAGAAAATTAAAATAAAAAACTACATAAAGCATACCTATATTCTACAAGACATCAGCAGTTCCATTATTATAGTATCAGAATGAAAAACAGGTACCAAACAAGAAAGAGTCAGCAAAGAGCAGCTTCTTTGAGTGATTCCTAAAGACTCCAGTATTAAAGAAGCTGCATGCATCCTTCCACAACCATAAGCATACTTGTGACCATGACACCAAAGTATTGTAAAACATTCTAAACAAAGGCAAAAAACCACAAAGATTATATGACTGAGGAATTCATGCCCTCCAAAGCACTCTTTGATGTGAGACTAATATACAAGTAACAGCTAGGCTGGCTGGCATTCACTTGAACACCATGTATTGAAACTACTATGTAAGCTGTTAAATTATGAAGAAGCATAATTTCGATATATCACTTAAAAGTTACCCAGGGCAGCAGCAATCTTCTGCCATCGTTTGGTCTCTACTGCTTCAGGTGGGTATTCAACCAGAAGTTCCTCTAATCGCCTCTGCTCCTCTGCAGTCCATAGCTTTGAAAAGAAATACAGCCCATGTTAAAACAATGCATATATTATTTTTAAACTATAGCAACCAGCTAACTAACTGACTGACTAACTAACTAACTAACCAACCAACTAAACTAAGCAACCAACCATGTAACTAACCAACCAACCAACCAAACCCATGGCACACAGTCTTCCTTCAGCAGATGATGTTTTTCAACCATTTTAAAAATTTGCAACTTTGGGAAACTCAAGATAAATCCTAATGTTCACAAAATCCAGACAACTAACCTAAGCAAATCCCAAGAATGACTTGCCTAAAATTAAACACATCATCTCATGTATACCTAGGTCTTCCAAATAACCTACTCCTGTGAAGTCCTTCCAACCAAAAATTTAATGCATTTCTCATTTTATCCATACATGTTACATGTCCCAACCATTTCAGTGACTTAAAGGCAGGTCACCTTCAAGAAAAGTGTGAGATGTAGGTTAAATCTCTGACAGGTTAAATGTTCCACTTACATCAAAAGACAAAGGATGTGAACCAGTTTTGGTGATAATATAGCCCTACAGTTCCTAGAGTTTCTGCTGCTGATTACATTTTTGAACTGATATAATTTATCTGGCAGAAGTTTTAATGTAACAGCTTTTGCATACATCTGCAACATGACATGAAACAAGTTTGTGAGGGTGCAATATACCTAATCCAGTTAAAATCTTCACTACATTCTATGTAACATGAGTTCTCCATGGCTTTTCTAAATTATTCTAGGCACGTGCCAAGACAGTACTACCAGCCTGACATCCCACTAGTACGATCCTTGTGTTTTACATTTATATTAAACAAGTTTTACAGCTGAAACACAATCACACAGAAACGCAGCACTTTACAGTGTCGAGTTATACTGGTTGTATGAGCTTCAACTAACCAGAGGTAATATAAAAGGCAATGGTGAGGTTACGTTGCTAGTGCACCGAAGCACCCTGCTCAAAAATATGTACGTGGGTGTGTAGGCAAAGCTGTACACAATACAGACCTTGGTTAATTTTGTGTTTTTTGCACCAACAGTTGTGCTATAATTATGCAACATAAACCAACTAAATGCACACTTTTTGTATGGTATGTTTTACATGCATTGGTCTAGCAGCTTATACCAATGCGTGTAAAACATACCATACAAAGGTGCGCATACAGCTGTCTTCCTGAGGATGAACCCATGAAGTTCGAAACGTGTAGATGTCAAAAATTGAATTGAAGTATTAATTTGAAACGTACGCATTTTGTTGCATAATTGCATAACAGACCTTGGTATGAGATGGAGATAAATGGTCAGCTTCATGCTTAAACCACTTTATGCTTTACCCAATGGCCAGAAGGCTGGATACACCCTGGAACAAATCTGGACATAACAGAAAGAGGAAACTTGCTCCTGATGGAAACAAAACCCCACTCATAATGTCCACAATTAGTCAGTGATCAAGCTACAGGGGATGGACAAAATAATGGAAACGGCTGTGAAAGATACACATTTCTATAATAATACGGAGTTAGGCCACAATTTGCCAGTAATACAGCTGGTATCCTTCTTGGAATAGACTCATATAAGTTCTCAGTAATCTCTAGTGGAGTACTGAACCATGCTTCATGAAGAACATCTTCTAGTTGCTTCATAGATGATACAGGAGGGAATATGCTTCTCAGCCTACTCTCTGAAACTGACTACATAGGTCTGATGATATTAAAAGTCGGGTGATTGCGCTGGCCAGGGATGATGTTGAAGTGCATCTTCATGCTTCTCAAACCAAGACTGAACACTTCTGGCTGTATGTATGGGAGAACTGTCATCTTGAAAACTTGCATCATCCATAGGAAACAACATCTGGACCATAGGATGCACCTGTTTGCCTAAAATGTGCACATAGTAACTGGCAGAAATTTGAACACTCAAGAGTAATTATAGTACCAGCAGAATACAAAGATATTGCTGCCCAACTTATCACACCTCTGCTTCCATGTTTCACAGTTGGAACTGGGAATTCAGGATTATATGCCTCCTTGGGCATTCTCCAAACATAAACGTAGCTGGATGTTGGCAACAACATGAAGGGCGACTCATCTGACTATGTTATGTATTTCCAGTCATCAGATGTCCAGGTTTTATGGTCATCACACCATCTTTTTCACCTTTTAGCATTGTTTTCAGTAATCAGAGGTTTAGCATTTCAGCCCTACCATGGAAGTTGGATTTCTGAAGCTCTCATCAGACCGTTTTGGTGGAAACAGGGTCTTCAAGTTGAATATTGAGTTCTGCTGTCACCTCTGTTGCAGTATTGCTATGATTTTTAGACATAATCCTCTTCAATATTGGGAATTCCTTTCAATTCCTCTCAGCTGATGTCTTCCCATGATTTGTGTATGCTGTTATAATCTTGGAAACTGATGCTCTGGATACACTTAATACAGCGGCTGTTTTGGTTACAGATGCTCCAGCTAAATGTGCACCAACAGTCTGTCCTCTTTTAAAATCTGACAAGTCTCCCATTTTGCAGCACTTTCATACAAACTGTTATTAAACACAATCTGTAATACAATGACACTAGCAATACACAGTGTAGGCAAAATAAGAATACTGAACACTACTCATAACTAATGTTCTTACAGTGCAGTTAACACAATCAGTTTTATTCCTATACTGTCTAGTGTTTCCATTATTTTGTCCATCCCCTGTATCTCAGTGCATGTCAGCAATATGTACATTTCCAAAAGTTTGTGTGTGATACACACCTGGTTGAATGTCTCAGGCTTGCTATCATCAAACAGTCGGCCTCGTACCAAAACGACAGAGTCTGAAGAGTTGTCCGTAGGTTTGTTTGATGTTTTTCTGGTGGGGGGCTTCAATGACTCAGCAGGTATTGTCACACTATATGCTGACCAGTCTATCTTAGGGAGCTGAAACACCAAAATATCATATACGTACATACATTCCACTGATACATCAGTCTGTCATCTGATGTATGGATATGATACAAGTTGTGGTAAAAATTACATTGTGAGACAATAACTTAAACTGACAGTGAAAAGTTTCGACTGTGCCTGTAAGTGCTTGGAATTGAAAAATTACAAACTACATAGGTCATTTCATAATTCTTGAGTAAAATTTTATTGTGCCAACAACATACAAGATAACACGACTGATAGTGCCAAATACTTACACATGTCCTGTACACAATGTAATCACCAGCACTGTCCACACACTTTTCCCATCTATGTGGTAAATGTTAAATTGCAGCTCTGTATTCATCCTTGCTCAGATGATGTAAGGAGGCAGTAACAGCAGTGTCGACATCGTCTTTTGATTCAAATTCTTTACCCCAAAGATGTTCTTTCACATGTGCAAACAACCAGTAATCATATGGGGTGAGATCTGGAAAGCAGGGAGGATATGCCAGCACCTCTCAGCCCCAGTTTTGCAAATCATAATGGCAATGATTCTATCATTGTCTTGGAGCAAAATGATACCATGTTCAAGGAGTTCTGGTTGTTTACGACGAACAGCCAGCCTCACCTTATCCTGCAAGAGTGCGCAGAAATTTGGCCATGGGCTGTCGTACCAACTGGCATAGGATGGTCATGCACAAGTCCATTTCGGCTGAAGAACATGACGTGCATGACTTTCAGAGCATCCTAACTGTGCCATGCAATTTTCTTCCTTGGTGACATTTAGGCATGCCATTCAGTATTGTTGTTGTTTCAGCCAAGGGTTAAATGAATGAATCCACGACTCAACCATTCAGATGCGATCCAGGAATGCACTGCCTTCATTTCTCCAGTGCTGCAGGTGGTTGGTGGCAAGAACACACATGGCTCTTCGGTCATTGCTGAGCACGCATGGAATCTGCTTTGCACAGACTTTTCATTTCTGCCAAGCTGTAGGTGAGGATATGGTAAACACTTGCTGGAAAGATTCTAACTTCTGTAGCAACTGCCATGCATTAAATACTGCATAAACATTCAAGGACAGATTTCACTTGTTCCATGTGGCATGAGAGGTACTGTCTCTCTCTTCCTGGCCATTCTTAATGGCATTCACCCACCAGCAAACAGTTTCCTATGAAGGAGCATGTGTCCATAGAACAGTCTCATATGAAGCAGCAGGTGTCCCGAAACCTTCCTTCAGTGACTTCATAACACTCTAGAGAATTTTACCTAACACAAAATGAAATTTTAATAATGTTCTCACATCTGTCTGCTAGAAACTTCCCTGTAGTCTTTCCTGATCCATAGCTAAACAGCAACTGGCATCACAAAGACAGACTCCTCTGTGACAGCAACAACAGTCCCACCAACATCACACACGTGATTTTGGTTTAGTCATATAAAGCACTGCGTGGTGTTGCCACTATACACAAAACTACTGAAGTGACTGATGACATTAATGCAGAAGTACTTAAGGTTATGAGAGCAATCTGGTGTTGGTGCTGGCACCAAGTGAAAAAGGACTTTGTTGCCAACATTTCATAAAACAATGGTGAGTAGCGAAAATCAGGTTACACATGCAGGGAGTCCCCACGATCGAAGGGAGAGGAAGAACAGCCAGCACCTGCCATAGGTGAATAGAAACAGTGATATGCAGGTGGTCCCTCAGATTTACAGGAGGAGAAGAGGAGCTAGGGCCAGGTCTAGGCCAACACAGACAATGACCACCACTGCTTTCAGTTACATAAAAGGTTCAGACAATCGACCATTCTCTGACACTTCAATTTGTATTACCCTGTGTTATTACATATCACTAGGTACTACACATTTACTATTATCTTTAACACATTGCGGACGAGTGACGCAGATTTGCGTTTTTAACACGGTGAAACTCGGTATATCTGCAAGTTCTCCTTAGTGCCACTCCACAAGGGGGAATGTATCCAGAGGTATTGCACCCTCAAGCACTACTAGGGTCTTTGGTGAGTATTTCCTGAAAATTTCAGTTCACAAAAATGGTTAGCAAATTTGTTATAAATTTTTAAAGAAACACAGTATAAAAGTTGATTAACCCTTAGGCTACTAATGTTATATTTTTATATATATATATATATATGGAGCGCCTATTCTTGATGTTTCTAGATCACACACGATGACGCAGCACAGTCGGTAGGACTCCTCTGGACGAGTGATCAGCTCGTCGCAGAGACCTCTACCTGACAACACA
>Ga0268261_10001582_pt1 | contig 15765 bp, 12 predicted proteins | sample TergutNc150P1_FD_190353 | JGI IMG/M metagenome (GOLD analysis project Ga0268261, IMG submission 190353) | Nasutitermes corniger P1 segment gut microbial community from laboratory colony in Florida, USA - Nc150 P1 (SPAdes) (version 2) | ecosystem: Host-associated > Arthropoda: Insects >... | reverse complement strand
CTGCAAATACAGTTGGAGCTCCTGATGATGAGCGACATACCGCTCGAAACGTGTTGAGCTTTTAATGAACAAGTGGAATAATAAATTCCGTTACCAAGTTGCATCTTGTTGGTTATTTATACTGAGTCATGAATCTTACATCCATATTATTTATGGCAGGAATCAACAAATCTCAGGTGCCAGGTCTGTCACAGAGCAGCACACTGCCAATTGATTGACAATCTCGACACTAGAGGTTTTATTTCCTGTTCTCATTACCTTACTACATGTTTGTGCAGATCATCAGGACTTTTATTTTGGATACAAACTTTACTGCGCTTTGAAATCTCCCACCAAAGTTCAATGGAGACAATTTTTGTGAATATAACAACACCTTGCACTTTTGGTAAAGTGCAATAGTCTGATACAGCCTTTATTCATGTGCTCAAATACAGTGAAAGTCTGTTGTAACAATTATAGTAAAACTCCACTTCTCTGGATTAATTGGGATGGTGAGCCATCCAGATATGCAAAAAATCTGGATAACTGGATTTTTCTTTGGAAATGGGCTACACTGGTAGTTCGAAGTTTGGCTGTTACTATTTTACCTGCGTCTAAACTTTTCAACCACACCTGATTTGAAGTTCTAGAAGCCATAACACTGTAAAGCACTTGATCCGATAACCAGTACTTTCAAGGCAAGTTAGTTTTGTAGAATTCTCGATAAATTTACCCGAAGGGTCAAGCAGATATGGATAACTGGCGATCCGGATAACAAGACTCCAGATAAGTGGAATTCTACTGTATTTATAACAGCATCAAAAAAATAGTTATAGAAGACTTGCAAATGGTGACAGAAATGCTGCACGTGTAATGAAACAGGGTATTTTTACAATTGCTCTGGATATACAAAAACTGTAAAAACAACATTCACTTGTGCTTAATAAGACATTACTCAACAATGACATGCACCACAGCCTTATTCCACCCAGGAAATGATTCAGCAGACTCCACTCTATCTACACACAGTGGTAACAGTTTATGCTAGCAACAGTAGTACCTTCTGCATTCAGCCCAGATATCATTCGATGGTACCATGTGTTTGTTTTATCTCTGTGTTTTATTCAAATAAATAGCATATCTTACCTCAATATATCACTGAGCTGTATATCATCCTGTAAAATCTGCAGCGCTATATACAGGATGGCCAATAACTTGACACGTGAAAGGATAAATGGATTTGATGACTTCACAACTTTGCAAGTACTTCTGTTCCGATTTATGATTCTACTCCCTGGAAAAACCCCATATTTTTTTTGCTGCTGAGAACGTAGTTTACGTGCTTGAAATGAGAATGAAAGTCTGTGAAATACAATTATTATTGTTATAATAAAACACTGAATTTACATTGTTCCTATATATTCTTATATTTCTGTCTCAACTTTCCACATGTTTGCAGCAAATTACACTACTCATATCTACTATACTTCCACTAAATCACATTATTATTATGTACAAACAACTCTACATTATAAGTTATACTTATATTTTTCTACCTTGGAAATGTGGAACATGTCTCATCATCTGTCTTCACCTGTCCCCTAGATGATGTCTCCAGGCTCCTCATACTTTCATCAAAATCACTCATTTCATGTTTTGACAGTTGGGCATGTTTTTCATAATCCTTCCCAAAAAGTGCTTTCTGTACATTATGGAAACAACAGACAGAGCTTTAAGCTACACAGAAAATAATAACCAAATAGTATATAAAATGAAAGCATATGGGTGGGTTGAATTGGTCCAGCAGCATGACACATCTTGAAAACCATTCAACAAATTGAAATGAAATCTGATACTGGGAGTATATGGACTGACATAAAACATAAAACACAGAATAAAAAAACTGGGTGGGCCAGGATAGCATAGTCAGTACAGCAACTCACTACGGGCTGGACGGTCCGGAGATCAAATTACAGTGTGAGGTGAGACTTTCCGCACCTGTCCAGACTGGACCTGGGGCCCACAGTCTCCTATACAATGGATATTGGGTCTTTCCCTGGGGTAAAGCAGCTGGGGCGTGGCACTGACCACGTACCCCCTTCTAGCGCCAAGGTCAAGGAAAGAGTAGAGCTGTACCTCTACTCCCCTTCTGGGCCTTCATGGCCTGCTCTAGGGTGAACTTTATTAAAAAAAAAACTGCAGGAAGAGAAGGCAGTGATTGGCAGTACACAGTAAAAGCCGTGGAAGAGAAGGCAGTGATTGGCAGTACACAGTAAAAGCCGTCATGTGAATTAACTTGTAGTTCATACAGGTCCAATAAAATCCTTACAACCTTACCTGAAGTTCACGTCATAAAAAATGTTCATTATACAAATTTGTGATTAGAACATTGTGTCGTGTTGAGTAAATTTTGGAACTAACTTAGAAATTAGTTTAACTAAATTCCAAATTTAATTGCATTTTGATTTTATATAAAGAGGCAAGATAACTATTTAAACTATACTATTTCAGAATAACCACTTTACACTGAACTGTTTTCTTTGATTTTCTAATTGTTACACAGTGCCAATTTATTGACTTCTTTTATTATTTAACATCTACTCATTTTGTAGAAAAGAATATATATTAACTTTTATAGTTTAAAGACAAAATGATTTAAATGATTGCTAGCTTATCCTTGCATTCCTGAGATCATTAATTTAATAGACAAACGTCTATTTGGTGGCAGCTTTCTACCTGCTGACATTGGTAATTATGAACCCCGCTATCCTGCTACCATGTTAGCGTGCTGGCCTCTGGTACCCAAGATCGTGGGTACAAACCCAGCCGAAGCCATTGGATTTTTCAGGCGAAAAAATCCTCAGCACGCCTTCCTTCGGAGGGGAAGTAAAGCCGTCTGTCCCATGTCGCAGATTTGCGGCATGTTAAAGACCCCTGGAAATTACGTGGAAGTCAGGTTTTCAGGTGAAATTTGTCGGCCATTTCTCGCCCATTTCCATTCTTCATTACTGGAGGGCTCTAATGTCGCTTGACGTGGAGCGCCTCTGGGGTTGACGGGCGGAACTAAAGGCGGTGCACAAAGGGCCTGCTAGCTTACGGCCTAGGTGCGACGGGGTGGTAGCACCGTAACCGCGATACCAGTCTACCCGCTACCATCCCCCAATACTGCTTAACTGAACAGCTCTGATAGAAGTCTCCTATCGTTCGGTGGGCATTACAAAATACATCTCTCATTTTAGTACCTACAACTTTCATTTGTAACACGGAAATATAGTGAATATTTAATATAATAAAAGGAAAAACAACCTTCTGGCTGTGCAGTATGAGTTCTGTTGTATCTGCAGCAACCAATTCATAGCTGCAATAAATGAGCATCAAGATGGATGATATATGCAAAACTAAAAAGAATACATTTGGAAATGTCACACACCTCTCCAGTCTTCCTCAGTCTGTAAATTATCTTGTGTCTTGCAAGCTGTCAGTACATGGCAGCAGCAAAGAGGTGAAAATGAATGCTACGTGTTCATCACCATATATTTCAGAAAACATCAACCCTTCCATTACCTTCACACTTCTAGCTATGCGTGGTACCAAGCATCCACAATAGTTAATGTTCTTCACATGGCTGTCGCAACAACAGCAGGCTGCTCCAAACATTACACTGGCTGTACCAAATGCATTACAACGTGGGAACTTGGGAGGACAGCTCACAAGACACATGGTGAAGAATGCATATGGCACTCAGTGACTGAGAATAATTTATTACAAGATACTACTGTATGGTATGACACATCTTCAACAAACCAAAATATCATACTAAAAAACAAAGTGATATCTCATGCCATACTCTAGATTTGCGAAGAAGAAGCTTAGCCGAGTGTTCATCCGTGCAACTGGAGATTACTGACGAAGCAGTCCCAGCTCTCTCTGCCTTGGCTCTCTTGAATGCCTTTACTCTATACCGCCTTCTTTCCTCAACATCACAGCCGTATACCAATTTTGCATCTCTAGAAGAAATTATGGAAACAAAATTCATTTTATAACATAATCTGAGACTGCAATATGTGTTCAAATTATGAGGCACACTTTTACATACGTGGAAATATGTGGAGGACAATTAGTCATCTGAAGCATGAAATCACAGTGCAACCTCATACAAGTGAGGGCAGCAGCAATGATGATAATAACTATGATGGACCAACAAGAATAACCATAAGGTCTACTAACTTTCACACAAAGCAACATAACTTCATTCAAATATATATATTTTTTAAATTTCAAAATTAAATATGTCATATATTACCTGGGATGGTAGTTAATTCCTAGCTTCGGTAGTTTTGAATGTTTCTTTGATGTAAAAGCCACCTCAAGCTTCTTGAGGTATGTAGCCCATAACTGTAGTACTACTATTTTAACTGTCTTCTGGGCTCCCAGGCCTATCAATTCATCCACTAAACCTTTCAGTATAAAGTTATAATATTCCCATGATGTCCATTCATTTGTATCATCTAAAAAGAAAACAGTCAGTAACAAACAATAATGTTGTATGGATCATCAGGCATAATACTCCAGTAACATCCAAACTCAGCAATAAGGAGGGCATAAGAGTTCTGTACATTTCAGTGTGATCATGAATAAAAGCAAGTTTAAGTTAATGAGTTTTCAGGATTACATGGTAGGAATTGTTCAAATGATAGTCTTCTGGGTAATTACACTATGAACGATTGTAAGTTTGCTCCTCCATTTTGGATCAACATGCTCTCCCCATCCTCAGAGTTATATTATGACTTATGGCCAGTCAGTCAGTCAGTCATTCCACCTTTGCACTGTGCCCTTCACAGACTTCCATCTCTATAGTGGATAAGTGTTGTGTTGTGCTGCAGAACCCTCTTAAAACATTGCAGACCTGTCCACTGTCAGAAGTCACCATCTTTGTTTGTTGTACACCTTTAAATATTTATTGATTATGTGGTAGGCTAGAGGCTCAGAATAAGGACAGGTGGTGGGTTCTGCTGAATGCAGTAATGAACCTACAGATTCCACAAAATGCAGGGCATTTCTTGACTAGCTGAGGACCTGTTAGCTTCTCAGGAACAACCCTGCTCCATGGAGTTAGTTTGTGGTAGTCTATATACATATCTTTCAGAGCTTAACTCTCTTAGTGCTGGGTGGCCTATCTGTGGGGTACCAGTATCTTGCAAGTTATGCCACCAGATGATCTACTGGCCAACATTTTTCGTGTGTTAAGTTTCCACCTCATCCATGAAACTTCAGGAGCAACAAAATCGTTGACTACCATCACTGTTTTACTCACCACCTACTTCAATATTTCTCTATTTGAACATGTCTCACACGCACACACACACACACACACACACACACACACACGCGCACACACACACACACACACACAAAATATACTCACCAGACTTCTCTTTTTCTGTATTAGCATTATTTTTCACTCTTTTACTTGCTCTTGTAGTACTGTATAACTCATGAGCATGTTCACGAAGTTCCTGAAAAGGTACAAAATTATCCAGTGCTTGATAGAGAGAAGTTTATTTTAAATTGCATTCTCACTTTAACAATGTATAAGCCACTCATACAAACTATTTTCCATCAGTCACATGATGGATAAACAGACGCAACATGCATTCTGTCTAGTGGTGAAGACTGGTTTCATTTCAGTGGACAAGTAAACTCACAGGACAACAGACACTCATCTGCATAAAATCCCATGTTAATCTACAAAGTGTCACTGCATGACATTAAAAGTGATGTGTGATGTGCTATGAGTGCAACCAGGATTACTGACCACATTTATTCAAGGTAAATTGGAATAAGAAGCAACAGACACACCACCTACTGCCAAGCAAAGCAGCCTGTAAAGTGACCCGTATAGGCCACATAAACTATGTATCCTGTGGTATCATCTACAAATATGACAGGTAAGGAGACTGTGTTGGTGCCAGATTATTAATATACAACAGAAACAAGAGAGGGCACGAGGGACTCCATGTTGAACTCACCCAATAGGGAATAAACATTATCATGCATGTTGGGATATTTTTTGAACATACATGTTCTCAGTTTACAAGACAATGTATTACTGATATCATATACAGCATTTTCATCTCGAACCAAGTGTTATTAATATGTCACTATAAAAACAGTCCACAACTCAGCAAAATCAGACCAAATTTTTACTATTGAATGCACTCAATATTTAGACTTGTCCTATATCCAGTAGGGTTTTCAACCTCTTAGGATCAATTTGAATTTACATTTACATTACATGCATTTCATGGATCCATCACACACACAGCCCACATGGCTTAGGATATGAAACATGTCATTAATACAGAGTATGATTGCACAGCAACTGTGTCATGTTGAAATATACACAAAAATCACACATGACATAAAATAACACTCAAATACAAGGCAAAAGCACAAAAAATCATGCATGACAAAAAATGGTATACATGTCGAATATACAATATAATGTGATGTGGTGTAATATAATGCAATGTAATACGCAATAGATTATACAATATCCTCATTGTCAAGTCAAGCTACATAAAATACACAAGAATGAATAGTCCAAATTTCATCATTAAAATAATACAAATAACCAGCCATAAAACTCTCAATACAGTACCACATTTCTTGTTATTCACAGGTCAGTAGTAAACTTATAAGGTTTCCTGCTCTCATAGTAAGCATCCTTACCAAATCAGACATGTGATGCAGTCTTAATATGCATATAAAAGTACAATAAATATTACTGACCACAATCCCAATAATATGCACGTATTTCATTTCATAACTCAGCTTCTAGATTAGATTCACAGTAATAATCCATGAATTCATTCACAGAATAAAATGATTGGTCAATTAAGAAATGTCTTAATTACTCTACAAATTGTTTTTCTCTTTCACTGAGTCAGAAATATATTTGGATACGCCATTAGAAATCTTAATACTTACACAATAAACAATTTTTTGATACAGCGTCAAATTTGCTCATGGCATATGAAGGTGTAGTCTTCTTCATATATATTTTCCTTGAATCCTATTATTAAAAGTAAGATACTCCAAACTGTTAGCCAGAGAAGTCACTCAGGACAATATGTATTGGGAAGGTATGGCCAACATTTTTAATGTCTTAAAAATTTAATAAATAAATAATGAGTGGTAATTTTCATGTAGGTTTGTTAGTGGATATGTGTTCTCTAAAACCCAACACAACTACATCTCGCATATGACAACAGACTTAAAAGAAAATCTGGTCAATAATTTGAAGTTTTACTCATCCCCTTCTTGTACTCTGGTTCTAAAATCAACCAATGAGTCTGTGCAGAAATGAATGACTGCATTTGTGACTTACGGACTGAGCATGTTTTTATCTTGCTAAATATTTTCATCATACCTGTGACTGTGTCTGACATTCTGAACAGAAATAGAACCCATATTCCTTATAGTACTCCGAGCCACCACACACTGGACAAGTTGCTGACATCGTTTCCATTGCGAAACGCATTTAAGAGACGAGCTACAAAAAACTGCTTCCCACTTCTTACCACCTGCGGCACAACAACAGGCGGTTTACAGTTTACCTTTTCAACCATACATTCAACTTCCTACGCACAACTGCTGCCACAGATTATAAATGACTGCAGCCACAGATGACTACTTGCAGAAAGCAGCCGCGCACATCATACATACGATAATCTGTGATACATACCATTCATTAATACACACCCCGGATGAAAGTACTTTCGGCAGTGGTATTGTAGTTCGAAATTTCAGCGGCGTGTGTCGCGTACAGCACCACGAGTGAGCGCGCCACGTCATCCGTGGTGAAATACTAGCCACAAGGTGCTATACTAGATAATATATGACAAGCTGATGTGTTGCGGCTGGAGACTCGACTGAAGTGAGGAGTGGGACAACGAAGAATTACGTAGCGACATGACCGCGATGGAGGGACGCCCCAGTCCATTGCTGCAACGATGCCGATGAACTAGGTGAACTGGCCCACGTTGTCGGATGGACACCCCGCCGCATACATGTACTTGGCCAGACGATAGATATAGTCCCCATGCGGTTGAAGGGATTGAGAAATGCCGACACGTGCCCTCGATCGTTTTCGTATGAGCAAACGACGTCGTACGTGAGGAACGAAAGTGTTATGAAAGTCTTATATGAGACCGTGAACCATGCCTGATTGACATATAAGCAGAGCATGTGGAAGCAAATGTGTTCCTCCGACATCGTCAACGGTAGCCGTCCTTACCATTAATGTTGACGCACCAGGACATTTGGGATTCGCACTTACAGCACACCATACTGCTTTCGAATTAGCCCCACATCCTTCAAGAACTGAACGCCGACGTCGGGGTCGCTAAACAGGAATGCGAGTAACAACTTATTAAAAACACCGTAGGTGTCCAGTGTTGCGCGCCCTAACGTCGTGGAACAAACGTACGCCTTGGAATTGAGTCTCTGTTCGTATGTTTGCATTACAGAAGTAACACGTATATATACCATAAGTGCTGTGAGTGTACAATTTTTGTAAGAACCTGGAAAAAATTCGAACTTCATAACAGCACAGTACACAGAGCAAGAACCAAAGCGATACTGGCGTCCGGCGCGAATATGATGAAATGTAGCGCCAAGCTCGAAGGGGAAGGAGGAAACGCTATGAATATTTCCTGTGGCTAACCGTTGTCCGTCTCTTTATAGGAATATCAGAAAACAAAGGGAGAATGAAACGGAAAGGTAATAAAACGCCTCATACGTTGGAGGGATATGTGAGAGAAAGACGTTGAATGTATCGCTAGGAATAACACACAAGCTAACCTAAGTCAATATGGAGAATGTCCGAAGGAAGCGATAGAGGAACACTATAAAAAGTAACAACGACTAACGTTAGTCTCAATAGTAATGTTGAATGGTAGGAAGGGAGGGAAGCGGGAACGCGAGCAATATTTCTAAGACGTAACCCTCTTATCTCTCGTCATGTGCATTGAGTCATGTGTAGTAAGTTGAACGGTCGGAGGAGGAAACTAATGTGTTATGGGTGTGCTGAATGAGGAGGAACAGCAGCACCACACGCGACAGATATGAGATTATGCAGTCAAGAGATAGGAGCGCTAAATACAGCAGACAGTCAGAGCTAACGTAACAAACCCGAAAGGAGAGCCAGTCGTTCAATAATCTAAGGAACTACTTGGAAAAAGAGTGCAACGATGTCGCAGTCTGCTGAGTGTGGCGCTACGGTCGTTCCTCAATGTACGCAAGTCTTCAAAAACACGACATGGTATGAGTTGTTGCTGCGCGCATGCGCTTTTACTTGTGATTGGAAGCGCAGTGAAAGCGGGTGGCAGAAGAACTGTGACGAGTACGTCACATGGCGCACAATTCTGAAAGGGGTTGGACATTCGCTCACATCGACTTTTGCGACGAAATGAAGGAACTTCGTGAAATGGTCCACTTTCTCAGCTCTGCACCTCGTCGCGAACATGTAATGAGCTAGGTAATGTATGTAGTCCCCCTTCCTGTTGTAAGGGCCCAGAAAAGCCTTCACATGACGCCATGTACTGTCTATAGTGTTTGTGTGGTCGCCAGTACGCTCGTCCACGAAGCCAGTGCTGTGGTTAACGGTGCGGTGCGTGTAAGCTTCCGTGTCCTGATGCCGGTACGCTCCCCAGCAATCACTGATTACCGTAGTGCCGGGTTCGAGCCATGCATTTATAACGGCCATCAAAGTGTCGGCGGTTCTGTCTGGAACCTGAACGAGAAACGTTTTACAGGACTCGCGCTCAATACCGCCTAACACCCACTGCCCCTTAACAGGGTGGCCCCCATGGTGTTTGCGCCTACCGAACTTGCTTTCGTCGATCTCGACGGTCTTTTTAGGACCGCCGATCTTCTCAGAGCAGCCCTCCATGTACACCAGCATCGTCTCTCTGCAGAACAGGCCCCATGCCGCGATTGTATCGGAACCAAAGCGATGTACTTTGTGTATAATGTGGGCAGGTACGCGGCGCACAATGTCTTATGTAAGGTACATAACCTCCTGTAAAGTGAGTTTACTCTGCTGGAATTATGAATCATGCCTGATAGATTTCGTCTCCGAGCATATGACAGCAGCTCTTCTTCGACATCGCCATCTGAGACCGCCCTTCGGTTTAGGTTCAGCGCACCAGGTCATATCGCGACCGCAAGTGTAACACGGCACCTTGCTGCGAAGCAATCCCACGTCCTTCAAGAACTGGATGCCAAGACCCGTGTCGCTGAAGAGAAACGTGAGCAATAAATTGTTCGCCTCACCGTCATCTCCAAGCGAGGTATGCCTGTAAGGTGTTTTGGGCACATGTGACATCTCCATTAGGTGTCGCTGGTAGGTTGAGATAACAGACTTAATTTAGTCAACCGTTTCGAAAACAAATTTCCACTCAATCCAGCACAACACAATGAACACAGCCCTACACGACTACCACTCACAGCAAAGATGGCCATACTGACCACAGATCATCGTTGAACATGTGTGTGCGTGTATGTGTTGGTGAATATCACAGATTACCCAATCGCTGGCCACTTTCCACGTTGTTGGAGCCATGGACCATAGGTTGGAGCTGAGAAGCATGGATCAGAGTTTAACGACAGATCTCCAGCTCCACCGATTATTACTTGCAAAGTTCGACCACGTGTTTTTGGAAAGTGGAGGTGAGTGCCTTGGTTCTTATAATTTGGAGTATATTTGCTCAGATGTTAGTTTTTGCTGTCGTAGGATTCTCTAAGTGCAAATCATTATATTTAAATGTTACAGGAGATATACGTATTTAATCCACATAAGATGGTAAAGAAATGTGTCGTATATACGTCGTAATTTCTGCAGTAATTTGCAGGAAATGCTTAGTAAGCCTCATGAATTATTTTCAGAGATGGGGACTGTCGTATGCTCTGGACGGTAAAAGTGCAGAATACGTTTTCGGTTTTATGAAGTTAATGTGACATCAACCTAAAATATGTTACGATCAGGTTTCTGCAACGCTCTTATTCCGACATACCACCCACCGGTGATTCACTCTTCACTCCGAGGTTGTCAGATAATATTTTTCATAAACTGTATATTCGACGTTCACGTTTTTATCTTTCACAAGTGCAGGTTACATTACCTCATTCTCGTCGAAAAATTAAAAGGGTGAGATGGTTTTTATGCCGGTGATTGGTGACTTCACATATCTTGTTCATTTGAAGCGCACGGTATTTCGAAATTTAGCAGATGTTTTAGCCGCGATCAGCTAGAGTCACTCCAGCGTATCCTTGATGATGCAGTTGAAGATATTATAAATGTAAGTCCCTGCAGAATCAGAATCCATTTGCCTGCTGAGGATGACATATTTGTTGTGCAGGGTGAACTGTCTGTCAGCAAGGCATATAAAGTGTGTTACATTTCAATATGAAAACAATTAGAGGTTATAGGTATATAGTACACAATTACCCACAGCAGCTTTATTGCATAACAACCCTGCATCTGCTGGGTTATCACCAGGCAACTTCTATGCTCATGTACATGGTAAAAGATACACTTTGAGTAATGTAAACCTGCTTCCACTGTACAGCTTTTGCTGTATGCTTAGAGCTTCTTTATTTAATGGTGCTTTGTCGAAACTGTCATATTTAACCATTGCTACATGCCATTACAAAAAACTTTCTCGTCTAGGATACCAGGAATGGAACCCCATCATCAAACTTACGCAGTGCTTGGACAAGGAGGGCAGATTTCTGGAGGATTGAGATGGACAGTGGGAAGAAGGCCATTATGAGAGAACACAGTACAGGTTAACTTATGATTGAGCATACGCAAAAAAAATGAAGACCTTGTGTGTCTTGGTTTGAACTCAGATCGTGTAAGACCTTGTAGGTTGAACAGTACTGATCATGTTCTGGTTTTACTTTCCTATCTCCTTGTTGACCCATAAGCCATTGAGAACTAGGCAGTGATGAATTGACTGACTTTTAGGCCCTATATATTTATATATATATATATATATATATATATACTTACTTGCTCCATGGAGCAGAGTCCTTCTTGAGAAGCTAACCAGTTCTCAGCTAGTCAAGAAATTCCCCCCCATTTTATGGAACCCAAAGGTTCATTACCGCATTCACAAGTGCCTGCCACCTGTTCCTATCCTGAGCCAGCTCAATCCAGTCTATACCCCCACATCCCACTTCCTGGAGATCCATCTTAATATCATCCTCCCATCTACGCCTGGGTCTCCCCAGCGGTCTCTTTCCCTCAGGTTTCCCCACCAAAACCCTGTACATGCCCCTCCCCTCTCTCATACATAGTACATGCCCTGCCCATCTCATTCTTCTCGATTTTATCACCTGAACAATACTGGGTGCGGAGTACAGATCATCAGGCTCATCATTATGTAGTTTTCTCCACTCCCCTATTACCTTGTCCCTCTTAGGCACAAATATTCTCCTCAACACCTGATTCTCAAATACCCTCGTCCTATGTTCCTCCCTCATTGACAGTGACCAAGTTTCACACCCATACAAAACAACAGGCAAAATTATAGTTCTGTATATCTTAATCTTTAAATTTTTGGATAGCAAACTGGAAGACAAAATATTGTGCACTGAATGACAGCAAGCATTCCCTGACTTCAATCTGCTCTTAATTTCTTCCTGAATAGAATTTTGATTTGTTAAAGTTGTTCCCAAATATTTGAACTCTTCAACCCTTTCAAAGGAACTGTTATCATTCTTCATACTGTGACTTCGTCCTGCATTCTGATCTCAAGACATGACCATGTACTTGGTTTTATCACCATTTGCTTCTAATCTAATCTCCTTACTAACCACTAGCAAAGCTTCTGCGTGTTCCTTTATAGTAAGTACACTTCCACCCAGTATATTAACATCATCACCATAAACCAAAAGCTGATGTGTACCATTTAATTTCAAGCCATCCTGGTTTACCTGAACTCTTCTAATGGGACACTCTAAAATAAAGTTGAAAAGCAATGGCGTTAGAGCATCTCCTTGTTTCAAACCATTCCTCATAGGCAACATGTCAGACAAATTCTTACTTACCCGGATTCTGCTATACGTTTCAGTCAGACGCATTTTTATTAGCCTTACCAATTTCATGGGGAGATATATATATATATATATATATCAGTGACTTGGGGTTTTGTACTGCATTGACTCTGGTGATGGCAGTAGAGCAGGTCTCCAAAACATTGGGTTGTGACCCATCTGTGACATAGCTGATAGCCCCAGAATGGTAAGGGTTAGGAATAAGACAGTGTAACTTACACATAAAAAACAGGAAGGGTGTTTGCTTTCTTTCTTTTTTAATTATTCCAGAGCCAACAGTTGTATCATTGAACGTTCTTTTTGTTGACATGGTGTGGTCACAGAATGTACAAAATGGATCCACCCTGAGCATGTGTTATTTTGATGACATGCTGGATCCTTCTGGCATAATTTATGCCTTCTTGATTCTGTGCTATCAAATGGTGGGAATGTTTTAATACATGAACATCAATTCATGGAAATGATGTGGTTATTTCCACTTCAAATGTTGGTATGAATGCATTAGGTTATGACATTTTATGTGCATTCTACAGTCAAGTGTGGTATATAATGTCATCTGGTTTTACAAGAGATAAAGATAAACTTGTCTTTATGCTTCATTAAATTTCATAATGTGGAACGTATGAGGGAACGGAGGTATAGCACCGTGGAGTCATAACCTATGACTGGATGGTGGATGTTGGATAAGTCCCAGTGTTTGTCTGGGTGCAGTACTGTAAGTAAAAGTCGCCACAACTGCTAGTATTGGAATATCAGTCATATGAGCACCCAGGCCATGTATTCATTGCACTACCCTACCCAGTCCATGTACTGATTGCACTATCCTGCATCATGTCTTATCAGTTCACGCACATGAAGCCAGTCACTGGTCAATACTAATTGAGCTACTGTGGGTCATTTCTTATACTTGAAGCACAGGTGCCCAGCCACTAGTCATATACCCTGGCATGCTTTGTATGATTGAATACTTCTGGTGCATTCTGTAGCAAGTCATTGTACAGAGCTACTGTAGCTCACTTCTTATAATAAAACTCCAGTCATCCAGTCCAGTCATTGTATTAAGTTAGCTGTCTGTGCTTACCTTTCATAATTAAATTCTGTGTCTGCTCCTAGTCAGTCACTTTACTAACTGCACTGTTCTTGCTTACCTGGCTGTCTTGTCAGTAGGTGGCCACATTACTGGCTTAGCAGCTATCCCATATTACCAGTTATATGAGGTGCCAGCCAAAAGTTTTTGGACTGATTACTCGGAGCTAACTGGATATAAGGCAGTTGTGTGGTAGTAGGTACCCATGAATTAATTTATTGTGAATTATGTGTGGTGAGCATCAGTGTAACTTAATGTTATGTTTTCTGCAGTTGACATTTAAGTGTGTTCATGTCGAGCGCTTTCTGTGATTGTTATAGTTTAGTGAAGTAGCAGACATTAAATAACAGAGAATTTGTGAGCAGGATCATCCTGATCTTGGTTGCAAGCTGTCAGCAAGTCTGTATGACATATACCATTGCTTTGTGTACAGTGAAAAACTCCTGATGATGGACAGAGGAACTGTCCGAAACATGCAGATTTTTCTTCCAAAATAAATTTGAGAAATTATTGCATCTAGTTGGTTTATTATAAAGAAACTTGTCACAATGCACGGTCACACGAATGTCATATAGGGTACAAACGTTAAATGGTATTCATGTTTCAAGTCACCAAACTTTGGCCAGGGGTTCTGAATGTTCAGGTTCTCCATCATGAAGTTAGGCCGGTGAAGATGTGGAAAATATGAATCGAGTCGGTTATGAGGAGTGCATATATTTGATGATGGTCGTAACATTTTAGGCACATCATATGTTACATGATGACGTATGAACCAAAGATTTGAGGCAGCTTGCTGCAAAAATTTGTGCTCCTCTGCTGAAGGATGGCCAGACACAAAACCAACTTGCTTTGTGCAAGGACCTACAAGAACAGGCCAAAAAGGAAAGAGGCTTCAATTCCAAGTTCAGAGCAGGAGATGAAAGATGGGTTTCTCGTTATGACCCAGGAACAAAGCAACAGTCATCCCAGTGGAAGAGTCATCATCCTGTCATCCAAGAGAGTTGAGGCAGATGAAGTCAGACTTCAAGACCATGTTGTCTGTTTTCTTGAACAGTGAGGCAGTTCTTCAGAAGTAGTTTTTTTCTTCAGTGCTAGCCTCTGAATCAACAGTTCTGTGTAGGAGTCCTAAGGGTTTTTATGGAAGCTGTCGGGAGAAAATGCCCGACAGGTGGCTTACACACGACTGGCTGCTGCATCATGACAACATGCCATGCCACATGGATTCATGGCTTTTTCTGGTGCCTAACCAAAAGAAGATGGTGGTGGTACCTGGCCTCTTTACTTCTCCATACTTCATGGCTTATTCTGGTTCTCAAGTATTGAAACATGGTCCAAGGGATGAAGATTTGAGGATGTCATGAAAACAAAGCTGAATCGCAGACAGCACTGGTGCGCATCACAAAACAGGAGTTTCAGAGGTGTTTCCAGCTGTGGGAGAGACACTGGGTAATGTGTTTAAACCAAAAAGGGGATCCCTTTAACCCATTGGCATACTACTTTTTATAACACATGGCGCACCTATATATATATATATATATATATATATATGGAGCGCCTATTCTTGATGTTTCTAG
>Ga0268261_10001581_pt1 | contig 15776 bp, 17 predicted proteins | sample TergutNc150P1_FD_190353 | JGI IMG/M metagenome (GOLD analysis project Ga0268261, IMG submission 190353) | Nasutitermes corniger P1 segment gut microbial community from laboratory colony in Florida, USA - Nc150 P1 (SPAdes) (version 2) | ecosystem: Host-associated > Arthropoda: Insects >... | reverse complement strand
CCCCAAGGAACTGCATCGCTATAAATTATTTTGTCTTGCAGTTGCAGCATTATGTGCGAAGTCTGTTCACAACAAACCGTGCAGCTGTGGTTGGTGTAGGTGTTGACCATGACGATTTGCTTTGCTTTGCACAAAACCTTTCACTGGAAAGTGGCGCTGGTCCAAGCGATATTGCAACCAAGTACACTGGAGGAGATGCGAGGAAGGATACAGCCGATAGTCTTGCCCACGTGGCTGTGGCTGTAGAAGGTGCAAGGTAATAAATATGGGGTTCTGATTTTATCTGGTAATCTTCATTTGTCAGTTCCCACCACTACTCTGCTGCATGTGAGAGAAACTGGCTAAGTGGGTTATGTTGATATGATAAAGAAGCCAACAGAATGTTGTCAGATAAATTAATGACACTGCATATATCCTAATGGGGACTGTAGTCTTTTTGACATTTGGCACCGTGCTGTGTTATACGGCACTGCTGTTGCAAGGGAACGTTGTCATGGTTGATGGAACTGAGATTTCATTGTCACCTTAGACCCAGTTCCTTTAGTTCTGAAGATGGAGGAAATATGTTTCTTGGCAACACAGCTGTCAGCCGCTGACTCTGCATGGCAGTGGAAGTTGGAAATACTTTCTACTGTTCTGCCAACAATATACACTATTTATCTCAAACAGAACTTATTTTATATACTGAACAATTTGAATGGCCTTCTCTTGAAATCTTTCATGTTACCAGCACTGAAAGTCTCATTCAGGAATATAGTGTTTGGAATGTCTAGTTAGTGTGCGTGGTTATGTTGGCAGGAAGTGATGTGCACTTCATAGCTCTGCACTGTGCTCTGAATATCCACAGTTTATTATTGTAAGCAGGCTGTATGAAAACTAGGGAATTGTCCCATTAAGCCAGTAGTCGAGCTAATCTGGTTTAGCTTAAAAAGACTCCTTCAGTTTCCACAAGGCAGGCACTTCAGTAAGTGCCAGCAGTATAGTACAGAATTGCTTTAGATGCAGGACTGAGCACTGCAGAACATGGGGCATCATCAGTTGTCATGTAGCAACCGTTTTGTCTGCTCTGCAGTGAGAAGCCATATGATAAACAGAAAAAGACCTGTATAGTACAGACTGTTCTTGTTCACTGTATGAGTGGGTTCTCTGTTTTAAACTGGACACTGTATTTTCACTCCATAATGAGCTAGATGGATGAATAAAATGAACTAACAAGGCTAACGAAAGAGGAACCTTATGATTCACTAGCCATGCACTGATCATATGACACGTGCTACTCCACACATGATGGGCCACCATAACATTCACGTGCTAATCCACATATGATGGGCTGCCATAATATTTACATCCTAGTCCACATGTTATGGGACACAATAATATTCATACGTGCAAGTCCGCATGGCGGTCATAATATTCACGTGCTACTCCACATGGCTGCCATAATATTCACGTGCTACTCCACATGGCTGCTGTAATATCTCATGTGCTCCTTCATATAAACCAGCCACTGGTGTGCTGTATTCACAGACTTGGATTGATATTTGGTTTGTATTGCAGTCAACCAAACATTGTGATATCAAGCTGTCATAGCCATCGATACCTGGTAACATCCAAATGTAGCTCTGTTCTAACCATGAAATGATACACACAGCAACCTGGGTGAGGCTGACTCACTCATTCACACAAGGTATTACATACAGCAGCACAGGTTGTCAGTCATGAACACTTCAAGCCCTGACCATAGCACTGATCAGTGACATCTGGGGGACAAATGCCCAGCAGCACAGAAACACTGGAATGAGTGACATTTGTCCCTTTATTACACCACCTAGTGCAGTTCCATGGAGAAGAGATCAGGCTGTTGGCATTTGCACCCACAAATGAATCTTGTCCTGTAAGTGTGTTGATCACACCCACTGAAGTGCTACTTCAGTAGGCTGAAGAGGAGACAATGGCTTGGTGTAGGGTGTGGACAGACAAAACATTCCTGGTGAAATTGCTGCACACATTCTCTTGTATATAGTGGCGCAAAAAGAACCCATGTTTTTTCAAATAATTGTAACTTTGTTTATTTTCAATATAAAAAAATTATGTCAACACCAAAACAACCTGTAATAAATGCAGTTTTGATTACCGACATTGATTACTCATTTACGGAAAACCGTATCGGAAAGATGGCGTCCTTCTTGCCGTACACACGTCCAGAGCCTCTCCTCAAAGTTCTGCATCACATTTACTAACATTTCTTGTGGCACAGTTGCAATTTCTTCGCGAATGGAAACTTTTAGATCGTCGGCTGTACGAGGTTTTCGAACGTAGACTTTTGATTTGAGGTAACCCCAAAGAAAGAAATCACAGGCAGATAAATCTGGTGAGCGTGGGGGCCAATGGACATCGCCGAAACGCGAGACTACGTGTTGCAGAAACATTTGTCGAACAACTGTCATCGAAGCCCTTGCCATGTGAGCTGTGGCTCCATCTTGTTGGAACCACATTTCTTCCATGTTAACCCGTAAACTTCGAAGTTGTGGACGCAGAAAATTGCGTACCATCTCGACATAGCGCTCTGATGTCACTGTTACTGTAGCCCCCTCTTCTTCAAAAAAGTAAGGACCAACGATCCCCACTTTCGAAATGCCGCACCAAACTGAAACCTTAGCAGTATGGAGAGGTCTCTGGTGTAACTCTTGCGGGTTCTCTGCAGCCCAAAATCGACAGTTTTGTTTATTGACATAACCATCCAAATGGAAATACGCCTCATCACTCATCATTAACATTACATCGTCAGAAGCAATAATTTCAAGCATTCTTTCACAAAACAGTCTGCGTTGGACAAAATCACTTGGAAGCAGCTTTTGAACAATCATGATTTTATATGGATGAAAATTTAATTTGCCATGTAGGATGCGCTGTAACGAGCGACGAGACAGACCCAAGATTGAAGCATGACGTCTAGTGGAGCGCCGAGGACTCTCAATAAGCGACCTCACACTCTCAATGTTTTCTGGTGTCCGAGCTGTACGGGGACGGCCAGTTGACGTCCTCTTCATAACTGATCCAGTTGTGCGAAACGATTCAACCCATCGGAGTAATGTGTTACGATCAGGGATCGCTCCATCATGCGCAACATTGAACTGTTGACGAAAAAGACATTGAACAGCAACAACGGAATTGTCATTTCAAAAAAACTGCTCAATGGCAAAAACGCGATGCTCACCGTTCCACTGCTGCATGGCTACTGAACTGATCCCTCTGCACTATTCTCAGGTGGAGTGGGGAGGTCACCGACCTTCACCCTCCTGACTATTACCCATTTCAAAAACGCATTCTTTTTGCGCCACCCTGTATTAGTGTCTTTGTGGGGGTAGGCAGGTGTTGTCATGGAGATCAGGCACTTGTTCTTCGAGCACGCCAGATTTGTTCTACAAGTTGTGCAATGGCAGTATACACTCACTGTTTCTCTTGTTGTCGAAGAATTTGAGGAACATGTCCAGTGCATCCAATTATGTGATGTTCTTGTAGACAGTTTGGTGTGACATGACGGTTCTGAATAAATGCCTTAACATGGTACCAATGGTACAGCTGACCCTTCACATGCCATGAACACATACAGGGGGAGCAGAAGTATAGCTCCCTTCATTCTTAACCTTGGCCCTCCATGGAGGTAAATGGTCAGTTTTACAGCCTGCAGGTCACAGTAGTCATACAGTAAAACTAAAGGCAGTTTGTTTGTTGCAGCCTGAAAAACACAAAGGAAGCTCTTGCTTTCGCAGTACTGCGTTACGCATTGGGAGTGGGCCCACATGTTAAATGGGGGTCAAGTGCCTCCCCTTTAACTCGTGTAGTGGGTTCAGCGGCTGGAAATGATCCCTTTGCTGTGACAGCATTCAATGCCAGCTATACTGATTCTGGACTATTTGGTTTTGTGGCTTCCAGTCCAGCAAGTATTGCAGGAAAGGTGAGATTTACTGTTCTGTTTGGTGATGTTGCTGGAGGATCACTATGGATCACTTGGCCAGCCATATCTGTTGTTTTGAACTGTTGTTGTGTATGTCACTTGGTGTGGTAAGGTGCTAAGATTACACAGCATTGCTTATACATGAATGATTCAATATGGAGCAGTGCTGGAATGATGAGGGGGCAAAAACTTGAGTACTGTGAGAAAAACGTGTCCCAGCACCACACTGTTACCATTATCACACTGGACTTGCCTGGGATCAAACCCAGGGCTGCATGGTTAGAGGCTAGCGATTAAATGCCTGGGCCATGGCACAGTTCATTTTTAACTGGTGGTCATTCTGGCTCTACCTGAGAGCTGAGTGGGCTGCATTGCTTGTGATGAGCTTGGCCTCTGTTACTATGCTATTAAACATTTAAGACAGTCATTTATAATACTCTGGCAATACACGTAGCTAACTGCATGGAGCAGAGTAATTCCAGAGATGCTAACAGTTCCTCAGCTAGTCAGTATCGAACTGGATATTTCATTGCTGTGTGCAAAACAGCCTGCCACTTGACCATATTCGGAGCCAGATTAGTCCAAAACATGCCCTCCCAGCCTATTTCTATAAGATCCATTTTAATAATCATCTCCCAGCTGTGTCTAGGTCTCCTAATGGTCTTACCCTTAGGTTTCCCCCACCAAACCCTGTATGCATTTTTTTTTCTCCACATTTGTACCATATGGCCTGCTTATCTCATTCTCCTTAATTCGATCCCCATCATACCCTATGGTAAGCAGTACACACGCGCACACACACACACACACACACACACACACACACATATATCAGTATGCATATTAATGAAATCTGCATAAGAATCTTCCTATATTAAAGAATTCCCTACAGGGAACAAAATTCAGTCTCGGTGACATACACACAGAACATCATGGTGTATTACAAAATTACCTTGTTTCATTTTATTATCCTCATACTTTCTGTGAACATTTTCACAGTGTACCATTTTCAGAGGTGATTATTTACAGGTAGTAGATGCTGCAGTCAAGCAGCTGCGAAGTGGTATTGTTTCTCCTGCTGACATAGCACGCGGCAAGACGCAGCTGAAAGCAGCCATTTTACATAACCAGGAAAGTGACTCTGCACTGGCAGAAGAGATTGGGACACAAGCTGTGTTACTTGGCAGTGTTCTGTCGGGTCCTGCTCTTGTTTCTGCCGTGAACAGCGTAACAGATGCTGAAGTTAACGCGGTGAGTTGCGGTCAAGTTACGGCACTAGGAAGGTCCCTCCAGGCCAGTTCCAAGACGCTGACTCACAGTAGACCCCACTGTTGTAAACGTCACTGCACAGTAATCATGGCATCGTTTGATGCTAATAATCTGAGCCATTGATAGTGTCATTACATAAACAATAAATATATATTTACAGTACCATTTTCCAAATTATTGTCCATCCAGTATGTTTAGGATATTCAAATTCAAGAATGTTTCTTGCAGTCCTGTGACCTCCACATGCCAGGTCACAGTTCAAATAGCTGTTATAGAAGACCAAAGTAATTTGCTTATGGTAGTGCAATTCATTTTATGAGAAACCCAGGTGAAGTATCTGCACTTGCAGCAACCTACTTTCTGGCTGTAGGGCGTAGATGCTTATAATATTGTCATAAAAGGTACGCTGTTTCATGTGTGTCAGTAAGTTATTTTAAGGAAAACCTGGAAAGAGAATACGCGGTTTTAATTGCATGCATTCAACCCTCTGAAGGCTAAAATTAATCAACATCATGTACAAATGTTCAGGACAGACTATGCAGTAAGCAGCACTGTCTGTCTCAGTTATACAAACGGGTCAGTTAATGCTGTACAGGGAAGTAATCGCTGTTTGTTGTGAGATCTATACAAAACACATGAATACACTGTGAGGGCTGAACACAGAATTTGTAGTGTTAAATACGGCCCTATGTATAGTATGCACCAGGCTGTGAAGTGATGTATACGATATCTGTTGTTTTCACAATCACGACTTATTTTATTGAAGTCAGGTTGGTTTGTATTTGCAGGCTGCAAGTAGGGTGAAGGCAGGCAAGCTGTCAGTGGCGGGAGTTGGTAGCCTGTCAAATGTACCATATGCTGATGAACTGAAGTAGAAGGATGTGGTAACGCATAGCGATACTTCAAGTGTCTATACATCCAAGTAGGTAGTTGTATGGAGTAAAGTGTTTAAACAAATGTTCATTCTTGTACAGTGTTATATGACTGAAATGTATAATGTTCCTTTGTACACAATAAAATGCCAGTACAGAAGGTGGTGACTGAATATTGTCTTCAGTGTTGTCCAGCAGACATTAATATACAGTGAGAGAAGCTTAAGATGACCAGAGTTAAGAAGTTTTCCACCTAAGATGTTAGAATAATTTAGTACTAAAAACTTCCTGAAAGATTAAAATATATGCCATCCCTTTAACACATGTCCTACTCAAACAGACTTCCTGCCTAAGATGCACAAGCAGTTTACAGCACAACTATTTTTTGCACATTTAATATGCCTGTCACATAAAAAAAATTAATCTTCAACAGTTACCCCAAGTTCAATTTTGTTCAGTTTGTTCCCAACACAGAGTGACAAAATAATGGCCTCAGTTCATAACAGCTAACCCCAGGTTTGTTTTGACTACACATCACGGTACAGACTTGCAACTCAATGTTAATCTGCAGGAACTTGGAGTGGGAAATGAATGCACTGCAGGCTGCTCCCACACTTGTATTCTGTGGCACATGTGTATCAAACAGTACAGTAAACATGGTGTGAACGGTGTGTGTTGCAAATGTAACCAGTTTACTGTCAATACTTCTGAAGTACCCTGTATGCAAGATTTCTGAATTGCCATGTGTACATCGTTGTGATTGTGTACAGCCATTAGAAACCAGCATACAACAGCTGGACATTACACAGAAGGTGGACATTACTTAAAATATTCCTTGTTGGTGGTGGAGGCTTCCGAAGTACCTGGCATTTCTGTGTCAACTTGAAATATGAGACACAGAAAAACATATGAAGGAAGAGTGTATTCATGAAATAGTTCGTGTCAAAAATTGGCTGTTCATGTACCAGCAGGGCCTGTAAAAAAATATGCTATATTATGTGTCAGATTCACTGAAGAAGGTAAGACTTAAAGTGTGGTTTCATGCTCCAAAGGGACCATGGAATGGAGAATTTATATGGAATAATATTCTAGTAAAGTGATCATCAGTTTACCTACAGAACTGCTGGAAAATTTGTTGGATTTTTCCAGAAACAATTTAAGAGGGTTTTACTGTATTTAATTCCAAATACTTTTAGCTAATTCCTTCTGTCCTGCTGACTATAACGAAATATTCTCAGCAACATGCTCCACTGATGCTTCACAATGGCGCTAGATGGGATGAGAGATCAGCTTCTTGCCATCACCTTACTGACGTTACCCACTGAACAGGAGGTTGCATGGGCCTTAAAGCCAGTCTGGACACTTTGCAGAAAATACGTACCCTTGCTTGGAATCAAACCACAATTCCTTGGCTGTTTAGCCTGTAGACTGGTCACTATACTGACAGAGCTGTCCTGACTCTCATATGGGGGTCAATCCTGAGAATTTACAGAAGGGCACAATGGCTTCCCAAAAGGCCCTCGTTTCTGCAGATGTCCTCTGGCTGCTTTGTGGCATATGTAGCCATGAAGTATGGTGTCATTACACCATCTTGCATTACAGCACTGCATTGTTTCTATAGTGGTGAGAACACAACTGCAAGCTGATGAAGGAAAAGGCTGTAGCGATGGTGGTGATGTACACTGGACAGTTTACATTGCTCGTTCACTGACCGTATTGTTTTATAATACAATAAAAAAAATACCACATCATGCTACAAATGACTAGATTCATAATCTTCTGGGATGTGACACCATGACAGGTGATGCCAGAGAATTGTAGTGTATTAAAATGTCAGAAAATACACGCCCAATGAGAGAGTGGCACATCCCAGAAGACTGGAATCTTCATCAACCCTGTCATGAGAAGATCAAAGCTCACAAAAATGATCAGTGTTCTTACTGACACAATATGTACAACATCCGTGTTGTCAGTACAGCCGCAGGTATTCTACACAGTACAACTTGTTGGCTCCTTGAGTCTTCTTAACTGACAGTCTTCCTTCTTGAAACTGCTGCAAAATGGGTAGCAGCCCCTTCAGGTCATTCATGTGAGCAATCTACAATCAAACAAAATTCTGGAAATAAGATGACTTGCATAACTTTACGTAGATCCATTCCCAACTTTCTTTACACTGAGTTTTATCAGGTGCATGCAAAAAACAAGAGTGAAGAGCGACTGTTAGCTGTGCCATCAGATTTCCCTGTCCATCCGGCCGTCTGCATGGGACAACTCTTCTCCCAGTGGCTCAATTTTTGTTAAATTTTATACTGGCGAGTTTTGGTGAAATTTGAGAAGAGAATTCAAATTTGATTAAAATCATACACAGCTGATTGTCACTGTACATGAAGACCGATGTACATTTATGTCTATGCTGGTTACTGATGTTACCACAGTTACCATAGTTACCATTGTTACTATGTTCACTTGTTGCTCTGGTTATGTGAATGCTCCAGAAGTGTTCTGCACTGCTGAAATTTGTTAATTATACTTTTGTTAGCACAAGTATGAACACAGTGCAGAACCTTCAGGTATCACCAGGACTGTGATGGCACAACCCAGCACTGCATATCTTCAATATCAGTACTGTTACCACAAAGCTAAAATATCACTGCCACCAGCTGTACAAAAGTGGGTCACTCAAATTGCCATTCCTAAATACTCATGACAAAAGTTAATCAGGTGGTCACATGGTGCTAGGATCAGTTCCAGTTGCTGCCAATCACAGTAACTCCACAATGCCCAGTCTTTCTACAGAAGATGCTCAGCTGGTCAATAAATTCCATCATTTTATGAACCAAAGATACAGTACTTGGAAGAACTAGGTGCAGGTGGGTCACTAATAAACTGGATCTTAAGTAGGATGGGACAGAATAGACTGGATTCATCTGGCTCACAAGTGACAGGCTGTTGTGACCTTGGTGATGAACTTCCAGGTTCCATAAAATGTGGTAAATATCACAAGCTGTGTAACTGTCAGCTTCTCAAGAAGGACTCTGCTCTGTGGAACCAGTTAATGCACCCTCTTCTCAGCCAGACAAATCTAAACCCCACAGCCTGAAGACTCATATTAATGTCTTTATTTTCTTCCAGTCTACACTCAGCTATATGAAGTGGTCTTCTCTATTCATTTGTCATCTAAAATGTCAATCATCTGCCATCTCATCAAGGAGACCTTCAAAATAACACTGATAATAATAAACTGTCCTGTTACAGTATCAAATGGCACAAAACAGCAAAACAACATAATATTAAAGACATGATGATGATGATGATGATGATGTAGCATAGGGGTAAAATTAGACAATGAACACTGGTATGAGCAGGTACAAAAATTACTAGAAACAATTCATGAAGGTAAGGAAACATATTAAGGGACCCACAAGTGCAAACTGACAGAACCATACTAACAGTAAAGCATACATAATAATCCGTGATAATGAAAGAGGAACTTGTATGCTAAGAGACGTAAATGCCAGAGGCAGGAATGTGAGCAAGAAAGAAGCCAAGAAGATTCTACAATATAAAGATCGTACAACAGAAATACAGTGCATGGGGAACGTAAAAACAAAAGTGGTGCCAGTAATAATGGAACCATCTCAAACTCATTCATAAAATACTAGAGAAACATACCAGGAAACCACAAAATCCAGAACTACAGACAACAGCCATACTGGGCACTGCACACATGGGAAATAACATTACATGTACCATAAACTGTAACTGCAGAACAGATGCAACACTGTGTACCCTAGAAACAGGGGTTGTTTCAGGTATATAATTGTAAATACTGTGCACAGAGGTGGTGGTGGTGGTGGTGGTGATGGTGGTGGTGGTGACAACAACAGTACACTTCAACAGACCTCTCAAAGAGTTCAATGAAAGGGAGAACAAAACAGCACTTGTAACAGATACAGCAGTTTCCTTGACACACAAGCTTTCCAATATAGAGGGAGAGAAAATTACAAAATATGAAAACTTTGCCCTGAAAATCAAAAGTATCTGGAAGCTTAACAACATATCTATATAGCCCCTAGTCATCTCAGCCGCAGGAGTGGTCACAACAAACTTCCTAATATATCTAGAGAATACAGGTTTATAAGAGTGGCACATAAAGCAGTACTATTACAATCGTCATACAGACTGCAAATTTCTAGGACACATCCCTTGACCTTGGGGGATTGGGTGAATTTCCTTCCCTTGACTGAGCCTAATCTCACTGACATTCTGGGAAAGGTGAAGGATTCCCAGCAGACAGATTCTGCAAAATGTGGTCAAGATGTCAATGATGACGACGACAAGAACAACAACAACATAATCTGGTTCTCACATTTCCTACATCAGTGTGTGAAGAGGAAGGTACAACAGTACTTTGGAACCAAGGGTTACAGACAGACAGAGACAGGTTCTGGCAGACATCGTAATTAAAATAAAAAAAGAAACAACTTTCTTAGTGATGCATGTAGCAGAACCATAGGATAGGAATGCAATATGGAAAGATGCTGAAAAGAAATTCAAATACAAAAATATGAGCATAGAACTTGAAGTAATGTGAAACATGAAATGCTTAGTTATACCAGCACTCACTGGGCCCACACAAAATGTTAGTAACAGGCTAAAAAACAGTCTGGAAAAACTACCAGGCACTCAATAGACTCTTGACAGTAAATGCCCGCACTGGGAACATCACGCATAATAGGGGAAGTTCTATGATCTGAAACGTGAAGCCTGAGTGGCGGGGTGCACCACTGGTTCAGGATGGAAACTAAATTATGGCATGGACGACGACAATGACAACAACATCAAACAGCACATAAGACCTCTTCTGGCTTGTTCTGTCTTCATGGTTACTGGTTCTCCTCCACCTTTTCTTTTATCAATCTATGCTTCTTCTGCCACCTGGACTGCATTCTGCATGCACATATCATTCACTCTTCATAAAGTTGTGTCCACTGCATTTAAATTATACACATTTCATTATTCTCTCATATCTTCATATGTTTTGTAGCCACACAGTGTTATCTGCTGCAAGTGGCTGAACAATGTCATCTCCGCTGTCTCTTCTCTTGCATGCTGTTCTACTGAACCCCAGTCCTTACACCAGTCTACAGCTATTGGTGATGCCAAAGCATTCTTAATCTCAGCACTAGGAGGAGGTGAACAATGTATAAAGATATCATGTTTATAATCGGTTTATAAATGAGTAGAACGGTTTAAATCTGGAAAAACAAGTGCATCTGATGATAGATTCTGATGTTTGTGATTATGGTTAATGGGTCCCAGTTAATCAAAAACGTCAACATTCTACTGTACAGCAACGACTCACACTAAAGCCACAGTGTTCAGTTTCTTTAACAATTTGTATATATAAACTTGAAAAGATGACTACAATATTTAATGTAACCACAACCTTGATCATCTTTCAAAAAATTATTTCTGATAAACTTTACCTGGTCGATGACAAGCTTGTGAATTCTGTGCAGCAATTCAAGAACCTGAGGATCCCCAGAAAGGAGGCAGCGTTGATAATGTGCATCCAGCAGCAGACCGGCCCACTCTACCAAATTATGTAACTCCACTTCTGGTTCATGTGCTTCAAGTTGTGCAGTTAGGTAGTGAAGCAGAGAGAGCACATGGTGAAACGGGAGAGTGCGCAGCCTGGGTAGCAAGCACACATCACTAAACGGTACGTGAAGTGTTGCATTTAACAGCTTACGGTATTGTGCTGATTTATCAACCGTCACTATGCTTTCCAAACAGAATATAAGTATCTGAACCAGGGATCTCTCAGGGATGTCTGTAAAGTATCGTATGCACCAAATCAGTTCTGGTACAGCTTCGGTTTCCAGCAGCTGTGGAATGAGTTTCTCCACCATCCTGCAATGTGAGATTGCCATTTACAGGTTAACAACAAGAAGACTGTTGAAGAACCTTTGCTATACATAAAAAAAAACATGCTGTGGGAACACCTGTCCTGTCCTGTCCATTTTCCACTTCATTCCTAAGAGCTTCAAATTAATATGCGTGACAATTTAAAGAAACAAGCCTAACATGGGAGAATGTAACTTCTACTGCATTGTGTTCCTACATGTGAACTACTAGAAGAGATGTCAGGGAATATAAACAGCAAAGATATGACACTCAGCACGTGATCATACTGCAGTGGTAAATATGTAGTTTGTGGAAGGATTCCGACATTGAATATGTAAGGGAAAACAATGATTTGAGAAGCCATGTGATGGAGGACAGAGGGGAAGTACAGATCAAAGTACTGCACAGTGCATACATAATGAAAATATTTATCAGTCATGCACTCATGCTATATTATGTACTTGATATGTACTGAACTGAACAGAATACATTTTAGTCATTATATATTTTTCACTACTTTTGCAGTCTCTCACAATGATTCAAGTTTTCTGAGATATCACGCTGTGTTGCTGGGTAAACAGATACAGACATTTTGTATGATGGTAACTATTCACCAGTGGAGGCACCATAACATCCCAGAATACTTGCATTTCCAGCTACACTGCTGTAAGAACCTCAATTCTCACAGTTTCTTGCCATATGCCTCACTGCTGTGGTCATACTAAAACCTCCCCATCTGATAGGAAAATTCTTTTGCTGACATATTTCAGATGGGCTAGTCTGGAAAATATATGAGAACAAATAATATCCAAATATTGTACACTGTAAACTTGATTAAAATAAAGAGTCAAGCATAACTACAACTGTCTTGCACTAAAGAATGCAAACAAACAATATCATATCAAATACTGTACAATGTCTTGCATTACACTCTCAATCCAGGTTCTATTGTAGCCAAGTTTTACTCGAAACCCATAAAATATGAAACATTTAATGAACCAACGTGGATTCTTGTAACTGAATACCACATTTTCCTGAATATCAGATAAGGGTATTTTCCAAATTCATCATGGGAAAAAGCAAAAACTATGCACAAGGTTAAACATTCTGTGTTTAGGAACGTTACCGGAAACTGAGGGCTGTGACATGGGACAGTCTTATAATGAGGCAAGTCTCAATTCTCAAGGAACACAATGTACAGTATGACTTGTATGGGACGGCCAGGTTGTAACACCAACAGAGAATGGCGATGGAGACAGCAGCATGGAACAGGACAGTGATTGACCAGATCTGCTCACACAGTCAACTCCTCTCAAATTCTTGTTAAACTTTATGATGGTAAAGAATTCCTGCCTACAGCAAAATGACAATTCAAAGCTACCACATATGCTGAAATTGCAGAGAAAATCATGAGGGAGGTCTTGTACTGTACTTATATTGATGAAACTTCACTCCCAATTTTCACTGTCAGCAGTCTAGAGGTTAAAATGAGGGCTTCCATGTCACAGGTTTGCACCTCACCAAAGCCTCTTTTTAAGTTCTATATATTTTGTTTTATAGCCTGTGTCACTGTTTCTGTTTATTTCCTAACATAGTAATTCAATGCTCATTTGCTCTGAACCTATCACCTTCATGGCACACTGACATGCAGTGCTGACTATATTTCCTTGTTTATAATAATCAAAAACTACTTTTTTATAGAAATGGTGCAACACAATTTTAATCTTCATAACATAATTGTTATTTCTAAAATTATGGGAGAAGTTATTTCCACAGTGACTATTTTCATTGTTATAATAAATGAACACCCGATGCATAGAGCCAGTAACAAGAAGGATCAAGTTTGCTGCGTGGCCACCTTCATTTGCACATGAACTCTGCTCCGTAAAGTGCCTACAGTTCACATCAGACAAATACAATAGAGTTCTGTATTGCATCAATCGGCAAAATGCATCCGCCCCTAGGGAGAGCTATTATCGCAGTTTGGAACAACAAATGGTGATACTGGAGTCACTCTTCATGACCAGGATCAAAAGCGGAGTTGAAAAACATTTTTATCCACCATGCAGCGATACTTGAGGAAAATTACCTCATCACAGAAAAATTTTGTCAGTATCCAAAACATCTGTAACTACGGATAAAAAATCTACAAGGGAATCATGAACTTGACTGGCAATATATCTATCACTGTTGACAGACAACTGGTGCTGGCAGATGGGAAAGACGATGATGAAGACTTTAAAGAGTGTTCAGGTTATGAGTGTATGACAGTGATAAAAATTAACATTTTCACAAGCCACCAGAAACAAAAAGTAAATTTGAGTTCATTCCGTAACACTACAAGGAAAAAGCTGTCATAATTGGCAAACTGCATCCAAACTGGAGTCTGGGTGTCCTGCAGTGAAACAGATACCATCATTTTTAAAAACGCCCCACATTCCGAACCGTGGAACAATCTGCATCAGCATGCTGCAAGGGACTGAGGGACATAAGGCAGCTTTAAAGGGGCAAGAAATAATTTTTAACAAGTAACAATATGGGCATCACAACAGATGGCTATGCAAGCTGTATTCAAAGCCACTTGTGAAAAATTTCAGTTTATGGCAAGCAAACTGTGGGTTACAGTCTTGAACTTAATAAACAGTGTTAGAGGGTACAGTGTTCAAGCAGAAACACAAAATCTTCGAGCAGAAACTTACCAAGTACATCAGCAACAGGAATGCTGGAACTACAGAAGACACAATCTGCAGAAAAACTTTTAAAACATGTCAACACAATGATAGAAATGTCCATTCAAATGACATAATTAATATGGACAAGACATGGGCGTCAGAACCAACTTACAAGTGGACGGGCACTGGCCCACACAGGAGTGAACAAGACTGCGTGCATTCGGAAGATAGAACAAAACATGCACACAGCACAGCATGCAAAATGGGTCCATGTATTTGTCTCTGTCTGCAAGAACCAACAGACAAACTTGGTCTTCTTGTACAAAAGAAAGTAGATGCAGTGGTGACAGCAGACAAGAGTATCACCAGCACATGCTCAGATCTGCCAAGCTTACAAAAACTGCACAATAATTTTTAGTGGCAGAGTGGACAATTCCTCCAGTGTCTAACAGAACTGTGTCCACCTGTTGCAAGAAGGATGAGAAACTGCATCACACGAAGATGCAATCAGATTGCAATCATTGCTGAGGATGTTCAGCTATGCATGGTACACTTCAACACTAAGCAATCAGGGACCATTCTTCCCGAATGTGAGGAATGTATGTTTCCCACTTTTTGTTTCACCTCATTCTATAACAGTACCGGCCACATTATTGCATGCCTTCAGACACAACAGCCAATGTACCAGTGGAATAAACCAGTGTAAAAAATTTGGTCTAAGAAAAAAAAAAAAAACTTTATAACCACCTTCCAACCCTCTATTCAGACCAAAAAACAGCCAGACCATCATCAAATGTCATGACATTTGGATAAATACAGATTTCATTGCCAGTTAGAAGTAAATAAATGGACAAACTATTCTTCACTATTGTAAAAGGTATACATTTATGTCAAATAAACACTGAAATAATGTATGGGGAAATAACTACAACAATATTAAGTCCTATAAAATAAAAAAAAATTAGATGGATCGGTCACACATTAAGAAAAGAGGATGGAGAGATACCAAAGGCTGCCCTACTTTGGAACCCTCAGGGAAACAGGAAGAGAGGAAGACCGAGAAACAGCTGGAGAAGATCGGTAATCAAGGAAGCG
>Ga0268261_10001580_pt1 | contig 15792 bp, 17 predicted proteins | sample TergutNc150P1_FD_190353 | JGI IMG/M metagenome (GOLD analysis project Ga0268261, IMG submission 190353) | Nasutitermes corniger P1 segment gut microbial community from laboratory colony in Florida, USA - Nc150 P1 (SPAdes) (version 2) | ecosystem: Host-associated > Arthropoda: Insects >... | reverse complement strand
GAGGCTGCCACTGCAGTCATTGAGCTCCTGATGATGGGCGGGAAAACGTCCGAAACATGTTGAGCTGTAAACAAACGTCAGGATAATAAACTAAAAAATTGTTGCATTAGGTTGGTGATTTATTTGAATTAAACGTAAAACTCCAGTGCCAAAAGATTAACATCCTACCTTCAATGCTTTAAAGTCACTGTCTAAACTGTGACCTATAAGTATTGTTTTGTCATGGATAAATGACAGCAATGTGGCCTGCACATCGTATATGCTTGTCTGAACTCCAACCATGTCTTCTTCTGTGATACCACTAAACCTGAAACAAGCAAAGGAATTAACATAAAATGAAGTAAAAATAGCAGTCAAAACACAACTAAAGGTATATTAGCCAAGATGGGGTCAGGCTAAGTGAACTACATGTTTCGGCCTTCTATATAACCTGCACAGCAAACGGAAAAACTGGATTCAAACCCTGGCTCTCGAAGCAGAGACTGCAATCTCCAAACTCCCCACAGCAGACCGTGATGTGTACAGAAAACTGGCAGCAGAACGCATGGGCACACTGCAACAAAACAACTCCCGTCCCAACAACAACACGCACCCTGAGAGCATAACAATAAAGGCTATAAAGACTAAACTCCAACAGAACAAAGCAATGATAACAAAAGTCGACAAAGGCAACGCCATAGTCATCCTACCCACCCAGCAGTATGATTCTAAGATACAAGACTTCATACAAACCAATGCCTTACCCACCAGCTCCACTAACCCCACAAAAATGTTCCAATCCAAAATCAGGAAAACTGTCAACGATAGCAAGACTCTAATTCCTTGAGAAGCCAGGTGGAAATACATCAACCTTAACCCATCAGCAGCCACCATCAAGGCCTAATAAAGATCCACAAAACAGACCAACCTATCAGACAAGTAGTGAATTGGCGAAGCGCCCCAGCATATAAGCTAACCCAACTATTTACACAGAAGATTAAACAACTGGCCCCCTTACCTAACATATACAACATAGACAAAACCAGAGACCTGATTTATAAACTGAAAGACACCCACATACTGCCCCACTTTGCTCTTGCATCACTAGACATCGCTAACCTTTACACAAACATCCCGATTGCAGAAACTCAAGATATTCTGTCTAACACCCTAAAACAGAACTCACTGGACCCCCACACCCAACGCGAGCTGCTTAGTTGGTATAACACCATCACGAAACAGAACTACTTCATGAACAACGGATACATTCTTATCCAGGAAGACGGCCTGGCGATGGGCGCACCATCTTCAGGCCTAATAGCTGAGTTTCTCCTACAATACATAGAACATACTCACCTAACAAGAATGTCGACTAAACATAAGATTATCAATTATTTCTGATACGTGGATGACATACTACTGATATACGACTCCACTCACACACACACATCCAGACCCTACTAGATGACTTCAACACTATACGCCCCAAACTTAAGTTCACAGCAGAAATGGAATCCAACAACATGATAAACTACCTAGATATCACCATCCATAGAACTCCGACCCACTGGAAGACATCTGTTTATAGGAAACCCACGTTTACAGACACCATCATCCCATACACATTGAACCACCCCACCCAACAAAAATATGCTGCTGTGAAATTCCTCTACAATAGACTAAACACATACAACCTACAAGGAGATGAATACAGATGAGAGGAGAACATCATCCACTACATCATGCACAACAACTCCTTCCCGATCCACCTGCCAAAAACACACAACCCCAAACCAAGGAGACACCAGTCAAACACACAAGCAGCAGCATGCAAATGGGCCACATTCACATACGTGGGAAAAGAGACAACCTTCATCACCAATACTTTCAGAAGAATAGACCTAAAAATCGCATTTCACACTGTAAACACCATCTGCAATGCACTGACACGCAATACCCAGACAACAGACAAGTATACCCGATCAGGCGTATACAAACTCACATGCCCCAATTGCAAGAAGACATACGTGGGACAAACTGGCAGAAATTTCACAATACGATTCCAAGAGCACATAAACATCTTCAAAAACAACAGCCACTTGTCCAAATATGCCAAACATCTTATTGAAGAGAATCATACTCTCGACTCCATCCAAAACACGATGCAAGTGCTACAGTACCAAAACAAAGGGGCGCACCTCAACACCTATGAACGCTTCCATATCTACGCAGAATATATAAAAGAAAACCACCTCAACGATGAACACACCATATTTCCAAACAAGCTCCTTGACACCCTTCTTAAAACCCCACAATAAATAAACCCCCACCCACTTAGCCCCTGAGCGGCCACATACCACCATCACACCACCTTCAATTCCAACACAGCCGTTTTTTCGCAATACCCTTTTGGACATACACCGCGCAAGCTCTACACGTGCATCTGGGGATCACTAGTGCAAAACCTGATATCAGTGTATATTACAGCGACAGTGACATAGTGTGCACACATTTTCTACAAACTGTATATACCATTCCTAAAGAACAGCGCAAAGAGGTACCCACGAACCCACGTAGCAACACATAGAATACACCATCATCCATGGGGTGTACATGATAATGGTGTGGAACAGTTTATAGTGTGTGTACATACATCTCCAAGACATATCGGCCTTTACTAGTGCGCAAGACCCTCTACACAAACGGCATGCGACACAGAAGACACAGACACACCCACTGAAGGTGGCCACCTAAAACGTAAGTACCAAAACCCATATCCACACACCCCCCACCAACACCCCAACCCATGATCGTTTATCACTTTTTTGATCACTTCAGCCATTATTGTATATATTTTTTCACAGGCGGCGCTCACCTGCCAAAACAGGACCGTAGTGAAACCCTATACCCCCAGCATAGGAAGGGGAACATACACCACATCCACCTCAACATACCGGGACAGCACCTGCACACAGCACCTCCACTATGTGCACCAGATTAATTAGACTAGATTGTAGTTGTTAGATGAATGAGATCTCATCATCAACCTACATTTAGCATTTTTGTATACCTCTTATAAGCAGTGACTGTAACCTGATGATGGCCGCTCTAGAAGGCCGAAACATGTAGTTCACTTAGCCCGACCCCATCTTTGCTAATATACCTCTAGTTGTGTTTTGACTGCTTTTTTTACTTCATTTTATGATACTGTATCACACAACGGGGATGTCTCACCTCAAAGGAATTAACAGTGTAATCCACTGTCACATGACACGGACATTAAAATTTAAGGTCTACAGTTTCTATCAGTCGGTATAGCGACTGGCTATGGGCTGGATGGTCTGGGGATCAAATCCCAGAGGGGTCGAGATTTTCTGCACCTGTCCAGACCGGCCCTGGGGCCCACCCAGCCTCCTGCACAATGGGTACTGGGTCTTTCCCGGGGGTAGAGAGTGGCTGGGGCGTGACACTGACCCCTCACCCCCTTCTAGTGCTGTGGTCAAGAAAGAGTAGAGCTATACCTCTACTCCCCCTTTGAGCCGTACGGCCTGTACAGAGCCTCAGTGCCTGTACAAGGGTGCACTTTACCTTACCAATTTCTCAGAATACACATTATGAGAATTGTTCTAATATATTATTAATTAAATTTACCCAAATATTACTAAGACATCTGGCCACTTGGAAGCCAACATATCTCTGTGCCAAAAGATTCTGTTTCCAGACCACCTACATCCCATGTGAATTTTTACTAAAGTCTTAACTTTTCCTCATCTTTGATACATAAAATGGTCATAAATTAGCATTACCGGGCCAACGCAGAACATCTGATTTTTCAATTGTTCTACAAAATGGCATGCCATCTCTTACATGAGTTTTATTACGACGACTAACAATACAGAGTTGACATTTCATAAAGAATGTATTTAAAATCCCAAAAAATTTAGAAATCTTGGTAAGTAGGTGTATACTCCTGCTGCACAATATGTATCAAGAGTATTACATATTAGTGACAACAAACACAAATGTGTTTCTACAGTCCTTGTACTTTGTAGCATAAGTAATAACACTTGCTGTGAAGAATTATCACGACTGCTTTCAATTTTAGTTGTGATCATCTTCATCTTTCTTGACATGAATTTGGGTCAGTGTGATGTGACTTCAAACAACCGGCATAATACTACTTGCATTACAGTAAAATCTCACTACAATGCAAATCAGATAAACTGCAGTTATGATGATGTACCCACAAGGCAGAAATTAGAGACACGTCCCTCAAAACAAGACATCAAAGATGTCTTCCAGCACCAGCAGTGAAATAATGGCCCAACATATGTCATCCTTCACCTACAACATGTTAAGGATGCTCAAAAGTAGCAACCATATAGCAGTGTCCAGTACATGCACTTCCAGAATACCTTCACTGAAAATGGCTCTTCACACCAAAAAAGATAAATATTGCATACCTGGTGTTGTAATCAATGACTGGGTTTCCTGGTTTAACCAAGCTTTCATATACTATAGTCAGGTCTCGGTCTATGACTGTAACCCTTGTGAGTTCCAAACCTAGAGTAGTGTAGCACATCTCACAGTCCAAAGCATAGACACCATAATCATGATCTGCTGGCTCATCACAAGGCAGTGTTTTCACAAAACCTCGCATCTCATCAGGATCAAATCCATCACACACATGGCATGATGCTACAGTACAGCCACCCACCTCACCATCACCACTGCAGCATGTGTAACGTCGTTCCCAACCACCCAAAACTGAAACAATCCGAAGAAAGAATTTAGGTCATCAAACACAATTTGAGAAGTGTGAAGGAACCTACACAATTGTGAGGAAATCCTGGATGTGACACCAATGCAAAATGGGGCTACATGACAATAAACAAGAGAAGGAGGTTTAATGAAATATTCACCAAGTTTGGGCTTGAATATTCTCAACCACGGTAATGGGCCTACCTTTACAATTCAAAACAGGAAAGAGATTACTAACCTGACACTAGGGTCCAGCCTAGTGAATGTCATGTATATATGATCAGCCCTGTCTGTCAGATCACAGACACACATGCTTCCAAATAGGTGGCACAGAACTACAGTTACTATCTGGGGTCACAAAAGAGTCACCTGGGAATTTGATAATGACGATGATCTAAAGGCAAATACTGAGGCGCACCATGAAGTATCACAATACAGAGCTGGCAGCTGGTGGGTTGCAACAAGCCATCCTACTCTACACTACCACAGTTTTAAAAGCTTCCTTACATGAAAGATACCTCCCTACATTAATAATTAGTCATGAAAGTCTTTCAATTACACAACAGAGTTATATAAACCAATTAGTAATGTATGAAGATACCATTATTTACCTGAATGCAAGACAACTCTGACTGAAGATGACCCCCCGAAATAACATACATCTGCCAAGGGAAAATATATTTATCCAAATGTAAGATGACCCTCCAAAATAAAACATATGTTCAAGAGATAACATACTTTAATTTCATACACTTAATACAGAAAACATGTCAGATTCTATCTACATATACCAAACAGTGTCACCTTCTCCATGTTCACAGTCACTGCTTTCATCTTCCTCACGCTAACTCCATCCTCCTGACCACCATTCCACAACATAACATCATCAGTCCCATCCACTACATTGGATACACAGCACTTCTTAAAACCCTTCACAGTCACAACTGGTGAGATGCGTTGTCATTCCCTTATAATCCACACTGACTAACTAACACATTTATATTTCTTGGTTTATAAACTTATTTCAATTCTAGAAGATCCACATTTTTCTCCAGACATGGTGTTAGTGGCATTAAAAATTTAAAATATGTGTGCCCTGAAATTTTGTGTTGTATCTGTAGTATGATCAGTCTGAATTCATGGCTCTTTTTATGGGTTTTAATGTGTGGATTGGTCCAGGTTTTATTTTCGAGACTTGTAGTTAATTTTTAATTTGTTCTCAGGTGCGTATCTTAACAAGTTTACTCTTTCTGTGGTGCTCAGTGATTGAGATTAGTTCATTCTAAGGGGTTTAGCATGTTAGGTGCTGTGTTGGCTGATGACAGAGAGCCAACTTCTGAAACATCCTGCTTCTTTAAAAAATTAAATGATGGACAAAGTCCAAAAAAAGAAGACTGTGTCACTTAACTTCAGTCATGCTCTGACGATTTGGGGATGCAGGCTTGGTTTGGATATGCATGGCCTTGTTCAGAGTGATACGATTTGGCACTTCACACGCAAATTTAAGATCCCATATATTTAAGCACCAAATTTAAGGAAAAAACATCTTGCATTTGAGCAAGTACAGTATACTTCATGTATGGAAATTTTGAAGGCTCTAAAGCGCACTACCAGTGCTCGCATGCTCTTCAGGGAAATAGTATGCTATATAAGAATAACATCAACAAGCTGAAACAATATACAGAGGTCCACAACTATAATACGTACTGAAGGTCTGATCTCCACTGTCAGTTTTGCAGAACTAATGTTCTTACAAAAAAAAAAGTGTAGTATGTACAGGAATTAACTATACAATAACTGCAAAGTCAATTCAGAAAATTGCAAGAAGGAGAGCTGAGGTCTTTTCATGTACAATACACATTCTACTGTGTAGACAAATATCTGTCCTATTAACTAGTAACATACAATGCTTCACTACATGTTTTTCAAAAGATTACTTGTTTTTATATGTGTTGTGATAGGAAGTCAGCTGACTTTTTACATATGTAAAGTATGTCCCACAGGTCATAAAATATGTATATGCTGATATGGAGAAAATTAATATAATTGTAGTAAGGTACACCTCACTAACACTGTGGCATTTACGTTATAAGGGTAACTCTTGTAACATCGTGCATGTGTTTATCAATATGTTATCATATGTGCAATGTTAAATATACTGTCACATATACATTAATTTAGACTATATATTCTATGGTCATTTCCTCTGACAATGAATTGACAAAAAGGATGAATAAAATGAAATGAACTAAAATGAGAGAAAGTGTCCTGCAAGTTTGCTCACTTGATATGATATGGAAGTGGAAGAAGCAGCTGAACAAACTTCCAGCCCAAACAAGATGGCTGTTTAAAAGGGGAAAAACAGGTGACTTGGACTTGGCCATCAGCCAACCACAACACAGAAACCAGGGAACCCAAAAGATGTTCATGGAGGGCATAGCATGGAGAAATTGAGGATGTACCAAGCAGTAACCAGACTCATGAAAATCATGAGAAACAGGCGATCAAGAGAGTAAGCACTATGAAGTTACCTGATAGTCAATATAATCAACTGAAAAAAGGGACTCAGGAGGATGTATGCAGCATCCAGTTTCCAAATTCAGATGTAACTGATGATGAGCCAGAGAATGACCAGGGACAACCATTGCTGGACATGCAAATATACAAAACAAAGAGAAAGGATTAGAAGCTGTCTTGATGGATGATCAATATTAAGTTCAAGATGGGCTACCGGCACATTTAATCCACTTAAATAAGTAGGGATGAACGAAACTGTATACACGCACTCATGGAACAAAGCAACAAGAATTTGAGGTCATAGCTTAAAAAAAGTGAGTGTGAGGTTCTCACGGCAGTGACTATAAAGATTCATGTCTGCTGGGATTTGACACCATGTAGTGTGGTACACACGTAATAAAGTTTTGGAGGCACCTGTGCTGCTTCCAGCTTTAGGGTCAAACAATTTTTTGACTGCAAAGATGAATACAGGAGCATCATCTGAAGTATCAGTACTGATCTACTAGACTGCAAGGCTCTACATCCTAGAAGACACTGATGCTCATAATGTATTTAACACTTTCAAAAATGGTACTGACACCATAAATCTCATCTGCATATGTACTTTCGTCTACAAGAATATATATCAAATTTCACAGTATCCAGGATATAAGACATGGGATGGCTCAGTTGGTACAGTAAGTAGGCTAAGGGATGGATGATCTGGGGTTCAATTCCAGAATAGATGAAAAATTTTTCCCCTCCTCCAAGACATCCAGACCAGCTCTGGGGCCCAAACACCCCCTCACACAATGGGTATCAGAAGTTCCCTACCCAGTGGCCAGGGCATGAATTTGAACACCTACCTCCACCTACTGCAAAAGTTTGTTAATGCATGCAGCTAAACAGCTACTCACCCTATATGCCTTCAAGGTACAGATAGGGACAACTTTACTATTTGTAAGTCTGCTTAGATCAGATGTCAAACAAAAATGCACACACATTAACTGTTTGGTGCCTAAGGTCAAGTACAGCTGTCACACAATGTGATGCTCAAAATGCCGAAAGTCAGGTTAAGGAAACGGCATTTTATCGCCTTCCTTGTGGAGATCTCATTAAAATTCCAGTCTTCTGCAGCTTCTACTTGGCAATTTAATGCTGGTGCCAAAGGGTTAACTAATAACAAAAATATCCAATTGACATTTTAAAAGCATGTTTACATACTGTCCATTATACAACTAACAACCTACCTCTTGTTTGGAACAGTCTTCCCCAATGGTAAATACACTGCTCATCTTTAATTTGAAACCCATTCTTGTTGACAGAATATCCCTGATTACAGCGACAACACAAGCGCAGTACACGTTTCCGATTTGGTGAAAGTGGTGTCTTTTTTATAGTTCCTGGAGGCAAATGCACAATTGCAACACCTTTCTCTTCTGGGTGTGGCCGTGGAAAGCCATTCGAACACAGCAATTCTTCTGTGAGTACATAGGGTAACAAAAGATGATATAAGGCTTCTGCAGATGACTTTAATCCTGAAACAATATAGTCTTTGTTATGAAATAAATGCTGTATGGTCACCTATTATGTTGTGTGACAATACATTACTGCAACAATACCAAACTAAAGTTCTGCCACACAATTTATTATGGGCAACGTCTTACAAAACTGGAATCAGTTAACATTACTACACACCTCACACTCCGAGAAGACAACTTGTTTGGGATCTAATTCATGTTGCACAGGACACAAACCCAAGTCCTTTAACTATGAGTAAAGGTCTGCAACCTTCAGCAGTTCACTTCTACTAGCTGGACTTCAAGAACCAAAACCAATCAGCCTGTTAAGGGTTGCTCTCCAAGATGAAACATAGGTTTTCTTGAAGGAAATATCTATTGACTGGCCTCTCTGTAGACCCTTTAGTTAGACAGCATGGTTCTGTCTGTCTGTCTGTCTGTCTGTGTGTGTGTGTGTGTGTGGGGGGGGGTGTGTGTGTGTGTGTGTGTGTGTGTGTGTGTGTGTGTGTGTGTGTGTGTGTGTGTGTGTGTGTGTGTGTGCGCACGCCTGTGTGTGTGTGCGTGCGCGCGCGTGTGTGTGCATGTGTGTGTGTGCATGCGTGCGTGGTGTGTGTGTGCGTGTGCATGCGCGCGTGTGCATGTGCATGTGCATGCGCATGCACAAATAAATAAATAAACACACACACACACACACACACACACACACACACACATATATATATATATATATATATTTCCAGACACTTATTTTTATATAAAACACATTCATTTTTGCCACATTTTCATACATTTCATACCTTACATTTAGATTATAGTTGATGGGCATAACACATATCAAAATAACTGAATTATACACTCAATTGGCAAGAAATTTTTCAAAACAGTTTCTACTCTAAACGAATGGCTTTAGAAACTCTTAAAATATAACCACTTTAACAAACTGTGAAATGCAAACAAATAAAAAAGAAATGATAATTTTAACTCAATCCCAGTTCATACATGGTAGCCATTTAAATTCTCCCTACTGCTGCTACCAGTACCTGAAATATGTACCTATTTTGACTTCATTCTTAGCTATGAAGGTGGTGTACCATGACATTTGTGGACGAACAGCAGCCAGTCTTTGTGTCACATTTCTAGTTCTGAAGTTCAGCTGTTCCTTGCATTAGTCAGAGCTGTCTTGATCCACTGTGTTTTCACAGTGTGTGCAATATTGGTGAATCCGAATGTTCATTCCTAATAATACCAGAACCGTCACTAGTATAACCATACACCATATGACATTCGGGCTTGCATTTTGCTAGGCTATAATATCTACTGGATCAATGGGAAAAGCCATTTGAGACAGCAATGAGTTAAAAAAAAAAAAGTGCCTGCTAGATGGTGGTGAAAGAGCTAAATGTGGACCAGAGAGGCTGCCACAACACCGTGCATAAAACAGATCTGTAACACTATTAAGTGCAGGGAACAGCCTTCCTGAAGGAACTGTGACACATGATGAGACATGTATATCATGGTAACCATGAAAGACTTTATTTTGTACACACCAAAAAATCCACAGGCAGCATTTTATAGATAAAGTCACAGCAACCAATCTCTCTGGCTGTCCTCACAAACTGGAAAGCCTGCCTACCATGCAAATTTAACTGCAGCTTAAAGCTGTAATATACACATTATATGGCAGTACATATTATGAGTGGCTGGGCACAAGAAATTAGTAGCGCCACGTGGCAACACAATGTACGTGGGTGGTCTGAAAAGTTCTCGGCCTCGACCACAGATGGCAATATCGGCAAGATATTTTTCTTCCTAAGTTGGTACATGTCATAAGCATCCATGTGAAATTGCAAGTCATTCTATCAAGTAGTTTGTTTTATACAGCTGTCTGAAGCAGGAGTGTTGTCTGTATCCCTTAAAATGGATAAAATTGAGCAACGTGCGGTTATAAAATTCTTTGTAAAAGAAGGTTTAACGCCAAAGGAAATTCATTTGAAGTTCATAAAAGTTTATGGGGACTCTTCTCCTTCGTTTTCAACAATTAATGGGTTGCCGAGTTTAAACGTGGACGTACCAGCCTTGAAGATGATCCACGTGAAGGACATCCAAAACGTGCAACACCACCAGAAATCGTTGAACAAGTGCACGATATGGTATTGGAGGACCAGCAGATGAAAGTGCATGAATTTGCTGAGACTATAGGCATTTTAAAAGAACGTGTAGGATATATTTTGCAGAAGAATTGGATATGAAAAAGCTTTGCACAAGAAGGATGCTGCACTTGCTCACGGCAGATAAAAAATGCACTCGCATGAAAATCTCTGAACAGTGCTTGGAGCGTTTTAACAAAAATAAAACTGATTTTGTGCATCGATTTATTACTATAGATAGACTCGCGTTCACCATTATACACCAGAATCCAAACAGCAGTCAAAAGAGTGGACAGAAGCCGGTTGTTCAGCGCCAAAGAAGACAAGGTCAGTTCCATCAGCATGAAAGGTCATGGCATCAGTGTTTTGGGATGCTGAAAGCATTTTGTTTATTGATTATCTTGAAAAGGGTAAAACAATGACTAGGGAATATTACTCCAATCTTTTAACCAGACTAGACGAAAAAATTTGTGAGAAAAGACCCGGTTTGCAAAAGAAAAAAATCATCTTTCATCAGGACAATGCATCCACCCACAAAAGTGTTTTGGCAATGGGAAAATTAAGGGATCTGCACTATGAATTGTTGGAACATCCACCCTATTCCCCAGATTTGGCTCCCGCTGACTTCTATCTCTTCCCAAAACTCAAACTCTTCCTTGCTGGTCAGCGTTTTTTTTCGAATCAAGAGGTGATTGCAGCAGTAGACGGGTATTTTGCAGATCTTATGAAGAACCACTACAGGGATGCGATAATGGCACTGGACCATTGCTGGAATAAATGTATTAGTCTTAAGGGACATTATGTTGAAAAATAAAAATAATTTTGAAATTATACATTTGTTTTTTTTTTTTTTTTTTTTTTACTGTTAGGCCGAGAACTTTTCAGACCACCCTTGTACATTCTGGCAGAATGGTCATCTAGTATATGTCTAGGAATTTTACCTTCTGTCTTGGTATGCCTCTTAATACTCCATGTTCCCTTTGTACCACTGTGACCAGCCAGAATAGCTGAATGTGAAAACACACGAGGCTGAGTGGAGGCAGATGTGCTTGGTTGGCTAAAGCTTGCTGTCAAAACAGAAATCAACACCACATTACAACAGCCTCTTGGCAAAACAGAAAATCTATATACAGTACAAAACTTGTCCTTGGTTTGTGAGATTTCACGCTTCTGCCATGGTGTCAATGAGGTCTTCACTCTTCTGCAAGATTACGTAGCGTTGAATGGTAGTTAGTTAACTGTTACAATGTGCAACATCTAAAGAGCAAGACCCTTTTTCCTTGCTTCCTTCAAACACATAAACCAATGGAAGATACTGAACGTTATTTTAAAAAAAAAAAACCCAGTAAAGGGAATACTGTAATTTAAGAGGAAATTACAGGACATGAAACATTACCAACCTTCAACCATTGCTTCTTTCCGAAGTCGACTAATTTTGTTTGACATGTGACTTGAATACAAGGACCTGGTAGTGCTACGACCATATATTGCAGCTTCCTCTTCAGTAGCCTGGTGACAAGAAGCAAGCATATACTTTCACTAATAAAATGAAACATAAAATAGATAGATATGCACAACTATTATTTACTTAAATCAACAATTTACAGTACATATAAGTAAAAATACACACAACCAACTCTTCTATTTTTCAGTTTTTAAAACAGATAATATATTTTCTTATGATTTCTTTCGGACCCACTAATTAGAAGTAAGAATACATTACCAATAAAACTCAACCATTGAAGTTCTCAAGCATGGAAACCCCACTTCCTGCCTACAATTATCAAGTGAGCAAATAAATATAATGTTGACAAGAACATCACTTTCACCAAGACAGTTACAATGAAAAATTAAAACTAGGACAAAATAAGATGACTTAAAGTACAGAGAAGAAGCATCAATAGCTCATATGATTATGCCAGTAAGGAGACAAATATGGAATCTAGGGATAGATGGAGAAAGCAGCAACGAAAGCCATTATGGTGCCAAAGGAAAAGCATGCTGAATGCTGACGATGTGTTTGTCAGTTTACTAAGAGTGGATATATGTATGTCAGAGATATAAATGTACGTATGTGGAGCCATCTGAGGCACATAACATGTAAGGGAAGGGTCCATAGCAGCAACAAAATGCATAGCTCATATTATCTGTACTAAATAACAGCAACAAAGAAGATCACTTTTCTGCATCAAAATACTCCAACCTGCCCTTCAACATTTTAAAACAGGAAGAAAAAAAAAACTACCAGGTGTTACACTTCATTTATTTCGTTTTCAAATCTGTGTACTTGCATATGCTGCAGTGTTATCTCTTCAAGTTACTCATTCTTGTAAAACAGTCAAGAATTTCTTGCTCAGTCTACAGTAACAAACTTGGCAGCAAGAAGATTAATAGCCTAATTAACTGAAATGTATGGGTCTCTAGTCTTGTGTTTATTTCACACTTGCTGCAGCACTAATGATACTGACCTTAGAATGAGCATCTAAAGGATCTGGATACAGTTTTAAGTACTCAGCAACTAGGTGGTTCAAGTAACTTTGACGAACATTGGCTGGAATTTTTCCTCCCAGTTCACCAACTATTTTAGGTTGTGCAAGGACAGACTGAAGAGTTGAAAACAAAAAAGAATATGTATTATTGCAACACACAGATAATGCGATAAGCTTATTACTGTATTTTCTTGAAAATAAGCCAACCCCTTGTCTAATTTTTTAATGTATAAATACATCCATTGGACTAGCATCAGTGCTATTCACAGAGGGTTGATACAGCAGGTACCACTACTTACTGACCATTCATAGCACATTTTATTGGAAGAGTGCAATGCGTGTATATTCAAATGACAATGAATTGCCATCTATCAGATGATGAACTTGCTGAGCAAGGGTCTAGTGATGCACAACAGACATATCATACAAAACAAAATGTATTACTTGTGCTTAGTGCAATGTAATATGGATCAATTATTAAATGTTTGCAGTACTATAAAAATCCTACTTTCTATTTTTCCTCTTTTCAATGTATGTAGAACTAGGGGTTGGCTTATATTTGGTCCACCTTACAATTGAATATAAATTGTATTTTTCCTTTGAATCTATAACTTGGCTTACTACTGCCTTAAACAACTTTTCCCAGAAATTATTTTGGTTAACTTCTGCTACCTATACAGTGCTACCCCTATTTCTTGATCTTTTATGTATGGTTTTCCCCATTTCAATCCCATTTTATTTTACGATTCAAATAAATTAACCAACTAGATGCAACAGTTTCACAAGTTTATTACTTGACTTTTATGTGTGGTTCAACATGTTTCGGGCGCTTCCTCGCCCATCATCAGAAGCTTACAACTGCATTAGCAGCCTCTGGTTTTACCGTTGGAGCGTGGCGGTAGCAGAGTTGTTGGTCGTGGTTGCCAGACCATGACCAACAATGCTGCAACTGCCACGCTCCAACGGTAAAACCAGAGGCTGCTAATGCAGTTGTAAGCTCCTGATGATGGGCGAGGAAGCGCCCGACACATGGTGAGTCACATATAAAAGTCAAGTAATAAACTTGTGAAACTGTTGCATCTAGTTGGTTACTTTATTTGAATCGTATAATGATGCATGGACTTGTGGAACATCAAACCCATTTTATCTTATTGTGTCTATCATTTAGTTTAAAGTACTACCCACCGTAGAAGGCCTATGAGCAACGCGATGACCACCTTTAGGTACAGTCTGGACAACTGTGTGAGATTCAGTACTCTCACATTCAGAAAAGGCACCCTTTGAGGAAGGCACAGATGCTGTACCATCCTGTTTTCTCTTTTCAAATGCAGCTTGCATTCTCATCTTAGCATTAAGTAAGTGTAAAACATTTGGTACGTGTGCGATACGAACACGGCCTGGAAAAAATAATCAGTGCTCTCAACTAAAAGAAAAACAAAGCCACAAAAACAGAATGAAGACAATACATCCTGACTGTACTGGTCTGTTTACTGGCACAGTATGCTTATTATATGACAACACAACATTCTGTGAATAAACAGAATTTTGCAACACTCACTTGACCTAGAGGCAATGTGTTCAACAATGAGTGTCAAGTGACTTTAGTGCCACTCTGTATAAAAAATTAATCTGCAAATCATATAATTAATTTTTATCATCCAGAAACAGAATTTTAAATCTCCTAGTACCATGGAGCTGGCAGCAGCAATTTAATCAGGGGGTAACAGTTTAGCAAAAGGGAAAAAACAGATTTTAAAACTCCAGCTTTTGCAGGCCTGAGAGCCACTTTTAAAGTATGGGAGAGTGGGGGGAACAGAATTAGTACTACTGAAAAATGGGGCACTTTGCCAGCTGGACCATACACATATGCTGTTGCAATAGTGCAATGCACACAACAAAGGTTAATATCTTACAGTAAAATACGTGGTAAAGATATGTGATTAGCAGATGACACTTGCAATGTTATGTTGTGTAAACCTTGACAGCAAATATCAATAAAATGATGCAACAATAACTTACCACATCTCAGACTCTAATTTATCCAAAACTGTCCACTTTAAACATTTCTGAAAATGTATACATCATGAAGAATACACATGCATAGCTAAGTAACACTTTCTTATAATGAAATTCTTTCCACCTCCATGGCACATTTTTCCTACAGCTGTTGACAGTTACATTGCTCATAAAAATATTATCTGAGCTATTATCATCTCCTGTATTAGAACCCCAGAACCCAGTCTTCACAGTGTGAAGACTGATAATAGTTCCATTGAAAGGGTGGAAGAGTTCAAATATCTGGGAACGACGTTAACAGATCAAAATTCTATTCAGGAAGAAATTAAGAGCAGACTGAAGTTAGGGAATGCTTGCTATCATTCGGTGCAGAATCTGTTGTCT
>Ga0268261_10001579_pt1 | contig 15793 bp, 8 predicted proteins | sample TergutNc150P1_FD_190353 | JGI IMG/M metagenome (GOLD analysis project Ga0268261, IMG submission 190353) | Nasutitermes corniger P1 segment gut microbial community from laboratory colony in Florida, USA - Nc150 P1 (SPAdes) (version 2) | ecosystem: Host-associated > Arthropoda: Insects > Digestive... | reverse complement strand
GGCCGCTCGCCTGCTGAGATCGTGGGTCCGAATCCCACCGGGGGGCATGGATATTTGTCTGTTGTGAGTGTCGTGTGTTGTCAGGTAGAGGTCTATGCGACGAGCTGATCACTCGTCCAGAGGAGTCCTACCGAACTGTGCTGCGTCGTTGTGTGTGATCTAGAAACATCAAGAATGTGTTCTCCATACATATATATGATATTAGTAACTTAAGGTTAATAATTTAACCCTTATCCTGATAACGTGGAGAAAATGGTGAGCTCCTAATAATGTCAGGAAATAGCAGATGAAATTTAATTCGGGGTTTAAAGGGTTATTGTGGCTCAGTTGAAGCATTGCAGTATGGAACAGATAAAGATGATAATGAAGCTAGGTGAACGGTATGGATAAGAAAACATATTATAAAGCTAGGTGAACAGTATGGATAACAAAACATATTATGAAGCCAGGTGAAAGATATGGATAACAAAACCTATTATGAAGCTAGGTAAAAGGTGTGGATAACAAAACATATTATGGAGCTAGGTGAAAGGTATGGATAACAAAACATATTATGAAGCTAGGTGAAAGGCATGGATAACAAAATATATTATGAAGTCAAGTGAACGGTATGGATAACAAAACATATGAAGCTAGGTAAAAAGTGTGGATAACAAAACATATTATGGAGCTAGGTGAAAGGTATGGATAAAAAAAATATTATGAAGCCAGGTAAAAGGTATGGATAACAAAACAAACTATGAAGCTAGGTGAAAGGGATGGATAAAAAAACATATTATGAAACTAGGTGAAAGGTATGGATAACAAAATATATTATGAAGCTAGGTGAACAGTATGTATAACAAAACATATTTTGAAGCTAGGTGAACGGTATGGATAACAAAACATTTTATGAAGCTAGGTGAAAGCCATGGATAAAAAAACATATTTTGAAGCTAGGTGAAAGATATGGATAACAAAACAATTTATGAAGCTAGGGGAAAGGTATGGATAACAAAACATATTATGAAGCTAGGTGAAAGGTATGGATAACAAAACATATTATGAAGCTAGGTGAAAGGTATGGATAACAAAACATATTATGAAGCTAGGTGAAAGGTGTGGATAACAAAACATATTATGAAGCGAAGTGAAAGGTATGGATAACAAAACATATTATGAAGCAAGGTGAAAGGTGTGGATAACAAAACATATTATGAAGCGAAGTGAAAGGTATGGATAACAAAACATATTATGAAGCTAGGTGAAAGGTGTGGATAACAAAACATATTATGAAGCGAAGTGAAAGGTATGGATAACAAAACATATTATGAAGCTAGGTGAAAGGTGTGGATAACAAAACATATTATGAAGCGAAGTGAGGGGTACGGATAACAAAACATATTATGAAGCTAGGTTAAAAGAATGGATAACAAAACATATTATGAGGCTAGGTGAAAGGTGTGGATAACAAAACATATTATGAAGCTAGGAGAAAGGTATGGATAACAAAACATATTATGAAACTAGGTGAAATGTATGGATAACAAAACATATTATGAAGCTAGGTGAAAGGTATGGATGACAAAACATATTAAGAAGCTAGATGAAATGTATGGAAAAAAAATATTATGAAGCCAGGTGAACGATATGGATAAGAAAACATATTATAAAGCTAAATGAAAAGTATGGATAACAAAACATATTATGAAGCCAAGAGAACGGTATGGATAAAAAAACATATTATGAAGCCAGGTGAACGGTATGGATAAGAAAACATATTATAAAGCTAAATGAAAGGTATGGATAACAAAACATATTATGAAGCTAGGTGAAAAGTATGGATAACAAAACATATTATGAAGCTAGGTGAAAAGTATGGATAACAAAACATATTATGAAGCTAGGTGAAAAGTATGGATAAAAAAACATATTATGAAGCTAGGTGAAAAGTATGGATAACAAAACATATTATGAAGCTAAGTGAAAAGTATGGATAACAAAACATATTATGAAGCTAGGTGAAAAGTATGGATAACAAAACATATTATGAAGCTAGGTGAAAAGTATGGATAACAAAACATATTATGAAGCTAGGTGAAAAGTATGGATAACAAAACATATTATGAAGCTAGGTGAACGGTATGGATAAGAAAACACATTATAAAGCTAAATGAAAAGTATGGATAACAAAACATATTATGAAGCTAGGTGAAAAGTATGGATAACAAAACATATTATGAAGCCAGGTGAACAGTATGGATAACAAAACATATTATGAAGCTTGGTGAAAGGTATGGATAACAAAAAATATTCTGAAGCTAGGTGAAAGGTATGGATAACAAAACTTATTATGAAGCTTGGAGAAAGGTATAGATAACAAAACATATTATGAAGCTAGGTGAAAAGTATGGATAACAAAACATATTATGAAGCTAGGTGAAGAGTATGGATAACAAAACATATTATGAAGCTTGGTGAAAGGTATAGATAAAAAACATATTATGAAGCTAGGTGAAAGGTATGGATAACAAAACATATTATGTAGCTTGGTGAAAGGTATGGATAACAAAACATACTATGAAGCTTGGTGAAAGGTATGGATAACAAAACATATTATGAAGCTAGGTGAAAGGTATGGATAACAAAACATATTATGAAGCTAGGTGAAAGGTATGGATGACAAAACATATTATGAAGCTTGGTGAAAGATATGGATAACAAAACATATTATGAAGCTAGGTGAAAGGTATGGATAACAAAACATATTATGAAGCTAGGTGAACAGTATGGATAACAAAACATATTATGAAGCTAGGTGAAAGGTTTGGATAACAAAACATATTATGAAGCTAGGTGAAGAGTATGGATAACAAAAAACATTATGAAACTAGGTGAAAGGTATGGATAACAAAACATATTATGAAGCTAGGTGAAAGGTTTGGATAACCAAACATATTATGAAGCTAGGTGAACAGTATGGATAACAAAAAACATTATGAAGCTAGGTGAACGGTATGGATAACAAAACATATTATGAAGCTACGTGAAAGGTATGGATAACAAAACATTATGAAGCTAGGTGAAAAGTATGGATAACAAAACATATTATGAAGCTAGGTGAAAGGTATGGATAACAAAACATATTATTAAGCTAGGTGAAAATATGGATAACAAAACATATTATGAAGCTAGGTGAAAGGTATGGATAACAAAACATATTATGAAGCTAGGTAAACATAATGGATAAAAAAACATATTATGAAGCTAGGTGAACGGTATGGATAACAAAACATATTATGAAGCTAGGTGAAAGTTATGGATAAAAAAACATATTATGAAGCTAGATGAACAGTATGCACAACAAAACATATTATGAAGCTAGTTAAACGGTATGGATAACAAAACATATTATGAAGTTAGGTGAACGGTATGGATAACAAAACATATTATGAAGCCAGGTGAAAGGCATGGATAAAAAAACATATTTTGTAGCTAGGTGAAAGGTATGGATAACAAAACAATTTATGAAGCTAGGTGAACGGTATGGATAACAAAACATATTATGAAGCTAGGTGAAAGGTATGGATAACAAAACATATTATGAAGCTAGGTGAAAAGTATGGATAACAAAACATATTATGAAGCTAGGTGAAATGTATGGATAACAAAACATATTATGAAGCTAGGTGAAAGGTTATGGATAACAAACATATTATGAAGCTAGGTTAAATGTATGGATAACAAAACATATTATGAAGCTAGGAGAAAAGTATGGATAAAAAGACATATTATGAAGCTAGGTGAAAGGTATGGATAACAAAACATATTATGAAGCGAAGTGAAATGTATGGATAACAAAACATATTATGAAGCCAAGTGAACGTTATGGAAAACAAAACAAATTATGAAGCTAGGTGAAAGGTATGGATAACAAAACATATTATGAAACTAGGTGAAAAGTATGGATACCAAAACATATTATGAAGCTAGGTGAAAGGTATGGAAAAAAATTATTATGAAGCCAGGTGAAGTGTATGGAAAACAAAACGTATTATGAAACTCGGTGAAAAGTATGGATAACAAAACATATTATGAAGCCAGGTGAACGATATGGATAAGAAAACATATTATAAAGCTAAATGAAAAGTATGGATCACAAAACATATTATGAAGCCAGGAGAACGGTATGGATAAAAAAACATATTATGAAGCCATGTGAACGGTATGGATAAGAAAACATATTATAAAGCTAAATGAAAAGTATTGATAACAAAACATATTATGAAGCTAGGTGAAAGGTATGGAAAAAAAAATATTATGAAGCCAGGTGAGGGTATGGAAAACAAAACGTATTATGAAGCTCGGTGAAAAGTATGGATAACAAAACTTATTATGAAGCCAGGTGAACGATATGGATAAGAAAACATATTATAAAGCTAAATGAAAAGTATGGATAACAAAACATATTATGAAGCTAGGTGGAAAGTATGGATAACAAAACATATTATGAAGCTAGGTGAACGGTATGGATAAGAAAACATATTACGAAGCTAGGTGAACAGTATGGATAACAAAACATATTAAGAAGCCAGGAGAACGGTATGGATAACAAAACATATTATGAAGCCAGGTGAACAGTATGGATAACAAAACATATTACGAAGCTAGGTGAAAGGTATGGATAACAAAACATATTTTGAGGCTAGGTGAAAGGTATGGGTAACAAAACATATTATGAAGCTTGGTGAAAGGTATGGATAACAAAACATATTATGAAGCTTGGTGAAAGGTATGTATAACCAAACATATTTTGAAGCTATGTGAATGGTATGGATAACAAAACATATTATGAAGCTAGGTGAAAAGTATAGATAACAAAACATATTATGAAGCCAGGTGAACGGTATGGATAACAAAACTTATTATGAAGCAAGGTGAAAGGTATGGATAACAAAACAAATTATGAAGCTAGGTGAACAGTATGGATAAAAAGACATATTATGAAGCCAGGAGAACGGTATGGATAACAAAACATATTATGAAGCTAGGTGAAATGTATGGATAACAAAACATATTATGAAGCTAGGTGAAGGGTGTGGATAACAAAACATATTATGAAGCCAGGTGAACGGTATGGATAAAAAAACATATTATGAAGCCAGGTGAACGGTATGGATAACAAAACATATAATGAAGCTAGGTGAAAGGTATGGATAACAAAACATATTATGAAGCTAGGTGAACAGCATGGATAACAAAACATATTATGAAGCTAGGTGAAAGGTATGGATAACAAAACATATTATGAAGCTAGGTGAACAATATGGATAGCAAAACATATTATGAAGCTAGGTGAAAGGTATGGATAACAAAACATATTATGAAACTAGGTGAACAGTATGGATAACAAAACATATTATGAAGCTAGGTGAAAGGTATGGATAACAAAACATATTATGAAGCTAGGTGAACAATATGGATAGCAAAACATATTATGAAGCTAGGTGAAAGGTATGGATAACAAAACATATTATGAAGCTAGGTGAACAATATGGATAACAAAACATATAATGAAGCTAGGTGAAAGGTATGGATAACAAAACATATTATGAAGCTAGGTGAACAGCATGGATAACAAAACATATTATGAAGCTAGGTGAAAGGTATGGATAACAAAACATATTATGAAGCTAGGTGAACAGTATGGATAGCAAAACATATTATGAAGCTAGGTGAAATATATGGATAACAAAACACATTATGAAGTTAGGTGAACAGTATGGATAACAAAAAACATTATGAAGCGAGGAGAAAGGTATGGATAACAAAACATATTATGAAGCTAGGTGAAAGGTATGGATAACAAATTTATTATGAAGCTAGGTGAAAGGTATGGATAACAATACATATTATGAAGCTAGGTGAAAAGTATGAATAAAAAAACATATTATGAAGCTAGGTGAAAGGTATGGATAACAAAAAATATTATGAAGCTTGGTGAAAGGTATGGATAACAAAACATATTATGAAGATAGGTGAAAGGTATGGATAAAAAAAACATATTATGAAGCTAGTTGAACAGTATGGATAAAAAACATATTATGAAGCTAGGTGAACGGTATGGTTAATAAAACATATTATAAAGCTAGGTGAAAGGTATGGATAACAAAACATATTATGAAGCTAGATGTACAGTATGAATAACAAAACATTATGCAGCTAGGTGACAGTTATGGATAACAAAACATATAATGAAGCTAGGTGAACAGTATGGATAACAAAACATATTATGAAGCTAGGTGAAAGGTATGGATAACAAAACATATTATGAAACTAGTTGAACGGTGTGGATAAAAAAACTTATTATGAAGCTAGTTGAAAGTTATGGATAACAAAACATATTATAAAGCTAGGTGAACTGTATGGATCACAAAACATATTATGAAGCTAGGTGAAAGGTATGGATAACAAAACATATTATTAAGCTAGGTGAAAGGTATGGAGAACAAAACATATTATGAAGCTAGGTGAAAAGTATGGGTAACAAAACATATTATGAATCTAGGTGAAAGGTATGGATAACAAAACATATTATGAAGCTAGGTGAAAGGTATGGATAACAAAACATATTATTAAGCGAGGTGAAAGGTATGGATAACAAAACATATTATGAAGCTAGGTGAAAGGTATGGATAACAAAACATATTATGAAGCTAGGTGAAAGGTATGGATAACAAAACATATTATGAAGCTAGGTGAACAGTATGGATAACAAAACATATTATGAAGCTAGGTGAAAAGTATGGATAACAAAACATATTATGAAGCTAGGTGAACAGTATGGATAACAAAACATATTATGAAGCTAGGTGAAAGGTATGGATAACAAAACATATAATGAAACTAGGTGAACGGTATGGATAACAAAACATATTATGAATGTAGGTGAAAGGAATAGATAACAAAACATATTATGAAGCTAGGTGAACGGTATGGATAAGAAAACATATTATAAAGCTAAATGAAAAGTATGGATAACAAAACATTATGAAGCCAGGTGAACGGTATGGATAACAAAACATATTATGAAGCCAGGTGAACGGTATGGGTAACAAAACATATTATGAAGCTAGGTGAAAGTTATGGATAACAAAATATATTATGAAGCTAGGTGAACAGTATGGATAACAAAACATATTATGAATCTAGGTGAACGGTATGGATAACAAAACATATTATGAAGCCAGGTGAAAGGTATGGATAACAAAACATATTATGAAGCCAGGTGAATTGTATGGATGAAAAAACATATTTTGAAGTTGGTTAACGGTATGGATAACAAAACATATTATGAATACAGGTGAACGATATGGATAACAAAACATATTATTAAGCTAGGTGAATTGTATGGATAAAAAAACATATTTTGAAGTTGGTTAACGGTATGGATAACAAAACATATTATGAATACAGGTGAACGGTATGGATAACAAAACATATTATGAAGCAAAGTGAACGATAAGGAAAACAAAACATACTATGAAGCTAGGTGAAAGGTATGAATAACAAAACATATTATGAAGCCAGGTGAAAAGTAAGGATAACAAAACATATCATGAAGCCAGGTGAACGGTATGGATAACAAAACACATTATGAAGGTAGGTGAACGGTATGGATAACAAAACATTATGAAGCTAGGTGAACGGTATGGATAACAAAACATATTATGAAGCTAGGTGAAATGTATGGATAAGAAACATATTATGAAGCTAGGGGAAAGGTATGGATAACAAAACATATTATGAACCTAGGTGAAAGTTATGGATAACAAAACCTATTATAAAGGTAGGTGAAAGGTATGGAAAAAAAAACATTATGAACCTAGGTGAAAGGTATGGATACCAAAACATATTATGAAGCTAGGTGAACCGTATGGATAAGGAAACATATTATGAAGCCAGGTGAAGGGTATGGATAACAAAATATATTATGAAGCTGGGTAAAAGGTATGCATAACAAAACATATTATGAAGCTAGGTGAAAAGTACGGATAACAAAACATATTATGAAGCCAGGTGAAAGGTATGGATAACAAAACATTATGAAGCTAGGTGAAAGGTATGGATAACAAAACGTATTATGAAGCCAGTAGAACGGTATGGATAAGAAAATATATTATGAAGCTAGGTGAAGGTTATGGATAACAAAACATATTATGAAGACAGGTGAACGGTATGGATAAAAAAACATATTACGAAGCTAGGTGAAAAGTATGGAAAACAAAACATATTTTGAAGCTAGGTGAACAGTATGGATAACAAATATAATATGAAGCCAGGTGAAAGGTATGGATTACAAAACATATTATGAAGCGAGGCGAAATGTATGGATAACAAAACATAATATGAAGCTAGGTGAACGTTATGGATAACAAAATATATTATGAAACTAGTTGAACGGTATGGATAACAAATCATATTATGAAGCTAGGTGAAAGTTATGGATAACAAAACATATTATGAACTAGTTGAACGGTATGGAAAAGAAAACATATTATGAAGCTAGGCGAACAGTATGGATAACAAAACATATTATGAAGCCATGTGAACGGTATGGATAACAAAACATATTATGAAGGTAAGTGAACGGTATGGATAACAAAACATTATGAAGCTAGGTGAAAGGTGTGGATAAAAAATAATTTATGAAGCTAGGTGAAAGGTATGGATAACAAAACATATTATGAAGCTAGGTGATAGTTATGGATAACAAAACATATTATGAAGGTAGGTGAAAAGTATGGATAAAAAACATATTATGAAGCTAGGTGAAATATATGGATAACAAAACATATTATGAAGCTAGGAGAACGGTATGGATAACAAAACATATTATGAAGCTAGGTGAAAGGTATGGATAACAAAGCATATTTTGAAGCCAGGTGAACAGTATGGATAACAAAACATATTTTGAAACTATGTGAAATATATGGATAACAAAACATATTTTGAAGCTAGGTGAAAGGTATTGATAGCAAAACATATCATGAAGCCAGGTGAACGGTATGGAAAACAAAACATATTTTGAAGCCGGGTGAACGGAATGTATAACAAAACATATTATGGAACTAGGTGAACGGTATTAATAACAAAACATATTATGAAGCCAGGTGAACGGTATGGATAACAAAACATATTATGAAACTAGGTGAACGGTATGGATAACAAAACATATTATGGAGCTAGGTGAACGGTATGGATAACAAAATATATTATGAAGCTAGGTTAAAGCTATTGATAACAAAACATATTATGAAGCCAGATGAAAGGTATTGATAACAAAACATATTATGAAACTAGGTGAACGGTATGGATAACAAAACATATTACAAAGCCAGGTGAACGATATGGATAACGAAACATATTATGGATCTAGGTAAACGGTATGGATAACAAAAACATATTATGAAGCCAGGTGAACGGTATGGATAACAAAACATATTATGAAGCCAGGTGAACGGTATGGATAACAAAACCTATTATGAAGCTAAGTGAATTTTTTGGTTAACAAAACATATTATGAAGCCAGGTGAACGGGATGGATAACAAAACATATTATGAAGCCAGGTGAAGGGTATGGATAACAAATCATATTACGGAGCTAGTTGCACGGTATGGATAACAAAACATATTATGAAGCTAGGTGAACGGTATGGATATCAAATAATATTATGAAGCTAGGTGAACGGTATAGATAACGAAACATATTTTGAAGCTAGGTGAAAAGTTTGCATAACAAAACATATTATGCAGCCAGGTGAACGGTATACATAACAAACATATTATGAAACTATGTTAAATGTATGGATTAAAAAACATATTATGAAACTATGTGAAAAGTATGGATAAGAAAACATATTATGAAGCTAGGTGAAAGGTATGGATAACAAAACATTTTATAAAGCTAGGTGAAAGGTATTGATAACAAAACATATTATGAAACCAGGTGAACGGTATGGATAACAAATCATATTATAAAGCTGGGTGAAATATATGGATAACAAAACATATTATGAAGCTAGGTGAACGTTATGGATAACAAAACATTATGAAGCTAGGTGAAAGTTATGGATAACAAAACATTATGAAGCTAGGTGAAAGTTATGGATAACAAAACATATTATGAAGCTAGGTGAACGGTATGGATAACAAAACATTATGAAGCTAGGTGAAAGGTATGGATAACAAAACATATTATGAAGCTAGGTGAACGGTTTGGATAACAAATAATATTATGAATCTAGGTGAACGGTATAGATAACAAAACATATTATGAAGCTAGGTGAACGGTATGGATAACAAAACATATTATGAAGCTTGGTGAAATGTATGGATAACAAAACATATTATGAAGCCAGGTGAACAGTATGGATAACAAAACATATTATGAAACTATGTGAAATGTAGGGATAACAAAACATATTATGAAATTATGTGAAATGTATGGATAACAAAACATATTATGAAGCTAAGTTAAAGGTATGGATAACAAAACATTTTATACAGCTAGGTGAAAGGTATTGATAACAAAACATATTATTAAACCAGGTGAACGATATGGATAACAAAACACATTATGAATCTAGGTGAAATATATGGATAACAAAACATATTATGAAGCCAGGTGAACGGTATGGATAACAAAACATTATGAAGCTAGGTTTAAGATATGGATAAGGAAACATATTTTGAGGCCAGGTGTACGGTATGGATAACAATATATATTCGGTGAAAGTATCGAAAAACAAAACAATTATGAAGCCAGGTGTAAGGTATGGATAACAAAACATATTATGAAGCCAGACGAAATGAATGGATAACAAATATATTATGAAGCTAGGTGAACGGTATGGATAACAAAACGTATTATTAAGCTAAGTGAACCGTATGGATAGGAAAACTTATTATGAAGCCACGTGAAAAGTATGGATAACAAAACATATTATGAAGCTAGGTGAAAGGTATGAATAAAAAACATATTATGAAGCTAGGTGAACGTTATGGATAACAAAACATATTATGAAGCTAGGTGAAAAGTATGGATAACAAAACATATTATGAAGCCAGGTGAACGGTATGGGTAACAAAACATATTATGAAGCCAGGTGAACGTTATGGATAACAAAACAAGTTATGAAGCTAGGTGAACGGTATGGATGGCAAAACATATTATGAAGCCAGTTGAACTGTATGGATAACTAAACATGTTTTGAAGCTAGGTGAAATGTAAGGATAACAAAACATATTTAGAAGCTAGGTGAACGATATGGATATCAAAACATATTATGAAGCCAGTTGAACTGTATAGATAACAAAACATATCATGAAGCTAGGTGAAATTATGGATAAGAAAACATTTTAACAAGCTAGGTGAATGTTATGGAAAACAAAACACATTATGAAGCTAGGTGAAAGGTATGGATAACAAAACATATTATGTAGCTAGGCGAACGGTATGGATAACCAAACGTATTATGAAGCCAGTCGTCTGTATGGATAAAAAAAACATATTATGAAGCTAGGTGACAGGTATGGATAACAAATCATATTATGAAGCTAGGTGAACGGTATGGATAACAAAACATATTATGAAGTCAGTTCAACGGTATGGACAACAAAACATATTATGGAGCTAGATGAAATTTATGGATAAAATAACATTATAAAACGAGGAGAATTTTATGGATAACAAAACCTATTATGAAGGTAGGTGAACGGTATGGATAACAAAACATATTATCAGGCTAGGTTAAAGGTACGGATAACAAAACATATTATGAAGCCAGGTGAACGATATGGATAAAAAAATATATTATGAATCCAGGTGAACGGTATGGATAACAAATCGTATTATGAAGCTAGGTGAAAAGTATGGATAACAAAACATATTACGAAGCCAGGTGAACGGTATGGATAACAAAACATATTATGATGTCAGGTGAACCGTATGGATAACAAAACGTATTATGAAGCTAGGTGAAATGTATGGATAACAAAACATATTATGAAGCCAGGTGAACGGTATTGATAACAAAACATATTATGAAGCCAGGTGAACCGTATGGATAACAAAACATATTATGAAGGCAGGTGAACGGTATGGATAATGAAACATATTATGATGCTAGGTGAAAGGTATAGATAAGAAAACATATTATGAAGCTAGGTGAAACGTATGGATAAAAAAAATTATGAAGCTAACAGAACTCTATGGATAACAAAACATATTATGAAGCTCGGTGGAAGGTATGTAAAAAAAACATATTATGAAGCTAGGTGAACAGTATGGATAACAAAATATATTATGAAGCTAGGTGAAGTGTATGGCTAACAAAATATATTATGAAGCTAGGTGAACCGTATGGATAACAAAACATATTATGAAGCCAGTTGAACGGTATGGATAACAAAATATATTATGAAGCTAGGTGAACGGTATGGATAACAAAATATATTATAAAGGTAGGTGAACGTTATGGATAACAAATCATGTTATTATGCTGGGTGAAATGTATGGATAACAAAACATATTTTAAAGCCAGGTGAAAGGTATGGATAACAAAACATATTATGAAGCCAGGTGAAGAGTATGGATAACAAAACATATTATAAAACTAGGTCAACGGTATGGGTAACAATACATCATAAAGCTAAGTGAACGGTATGTATAACAAAACATATTATGAAGCTAGGTGTTAAGTATGGATAACAAAACATATTGTGAAGCTAGGTGAAAAGTTTGAATAACAAAACATATTATGAACCTAGGTGAAAGGTATTTATAACAAAACATTATGAAGCTAGGTTAAAGGTATGGATAACAAAACATATTAAGAAGCTAGGTGAACGGTATGGATAACAAAACATATTATGAAGCTAGGTGATAGGTATGGATAACAAAACATATTATTAATCCAGGTGAACGGTATGGATAACAAAACATATTATGAAGCTAGGTGAAAGGTATGGATAACTAATCATATTATGAATCTATGTGAAATGTATGGATAACAAAACATTATAAAGCTAGTTGAAAAGTGTGGATAACAAAACATTTTATGAAGCTAGGTGAAAGTTATGGATAACAAAACATATTATGAAGCCAGGTGAACCGTATGGATAACAAAACATATTATGAAGCTAGGTGGACAGTATGGATAAGGAAACATATTGTGAAGCCAGGTGAACGGCATGAATAACAAAACATATTTTTAAGCCAGGTGAACGATATGGATAACAAAACATATTATGAATCTAAGTGAACGATATGGATAACAAAACATATTATGAAGTTAATTGAAAATTATGGATAACAAAACATATTATGAAGCAAGGTGAAAGGTATGGAAAACAAATCATACTATGAAGCTAGTTGAAATGTATGTATAACTAAACATATTATGAAGCTAGGTTAACGGTATGGATAACCAAACATATTATGAAGCAAGTTGAACGGTATGGATAACAAAACATTATGTAGCTAGGTGGAAGTTATGGATAACAAAACATATTATGAATCTAGGTGAACGGTATGGATACCAAAACATATTATGAAGCCAGGAGAAATTTATGGATAACAAATCATATTATGAAGCTGGGTGAAATATAAGGATAACAAAACATATTATGAAGCTAGGTGAACGGTATGGATAACAAAACATATTATGAAGCCAGGAGAAATTTATGGATAACAATTCATATTATGAAGCTGGGTGATCGGTGTGGATAACAAAACATATTATGAGGCTAAGTGAAAGGTATGGATAACAAAACATATTATGAAGCCAGGTGAACTGTATTGATAACAAAACATATTATGAAGCCTGGTGAAAAGTATGGATAACAAAATATATTATGAAGCTTCGTGAAAGGTGTGGATAACAAAACATATTATGAAGCTAGGTGAACGGTATGGATTACAAAACATATTATGAAGCCAGGAGAAATTTATGGATAACAAATCATATCATGAAGCTGGGTGAAATATAAGGATAACAAAACATATTATGAAGCTAGATGAACGGTATGGATAACAAAACATATTATGAAACCAGGAGAAATTTATGGATATCAATTCATATTATGAAGCTGGGTGAAATATAAGGATAAAAAACATATTATGAAACTAGGTGAAAAGTATGGATAACAAATCATATTATGAAGCCAGGTGATCGGTGTGGATAACAAAACATATTATGAGGCTAGGTGAAAGGTATGGATAACAAAACATATTATGAAGCCAGGTGAACTGTATTGATAACAAAACATATTATGAAGCCTGGTGAAAGGTATGGATAACAAAATATATTATGAAGCTTCGTGAAAGGTGTGGATAACAAAACATATTATGAAGCTAGGTGAACGTTATGGATAACAAAATATATTATGAAGCTTCGTGAAACGTGTGGATAACATAGCATATTATGAAGCTAGGTGAAAGGTATAGATAACAAAACCTATTATGAAGCTAGTTGAAAAATATGGGTAGCGAAACATATTATGAACCCAGATGAACGGTATGTATAACAAATATATTATGAAGCTATGTGAATGTTATATATAACAAAACATAATATGAAGCCAGGTGAACGGTATGGATAACAAAACATATTATGAAGCCAGGTGAACGGTATGGATAACGAAACATATTATGAAGCCAAGTGAAGGATATGGATAACAAAAGATATTATGAAGCTAGGTGAACGTTATGGATAACAGAACATATTATGAAGCCAGGTTAAATGTATGGATAACAAAACATATTATGAAGCTAGTTGAACGGTATGGATAACAAAACATATTATGAAACTACGTGAACCGTATGGATAACGAAATATATTATGAAGCTAATTGTAAGGTATGGATAACGAAACATATTATGAAGCCAGGTGAAAGGTATGGATAACAAAACATATTATAAAGCCAGGTGAACGGTTTGGATGACAAAACATATTATGGATCTAGGTGAACTTTATGGTTAATAAAACATATTATGAAGCCAGGTGAACGGTATGGTTAACAAAGCGTATTTTGAAGCCAGGTGAACTGTATGGATAACAAATAACATTATGAAGCCAGGTGAACGGTATGGATAACAAATAATATTATGAAGCTAGGTGAACGGTATGGATAACAAAACATATTATGAAGCTAGGTGAAAGGTATGGATAACAAAACATATTATGAAGCTAGGTGAACTTTATGGTTAATAAAATATATTATGAAGCCAGGTGAACGTTATGGTTAACAAAACGTATTTTGAAGCCATATTAACTGTATGGATAACAAATCACATTATGAATCCAGGTGAACGGTATGCGTAACAAATAATATTATGAAGCTAGGTGAATAGTATGGATAACAAAACATATTATGAAGCCAGGTGAATAGTATGGATAACAAAACATATTATGAAGCCAGGTGAACGGTTTTGATGAGAAAACATATTATGAAGCTAGGTTAAAAATATGAATAACAAAACATATTATGAAGCTGGGTGAACTGTATGGATAACAAAACATATTATGAAGCCAGGTGAAAAGTATGGATAACAAACTTATTATGAAGCCAGGTGAATAGTATGGATAACAAAACATATTATGAAGCTAGTTGAACGGTATGGATAACAAAACATATTATGAAACTACGTGAACCGTATGGATAACAAAATATATTATGAAGCTAGTTGTAAGGTATGGATAACAAAACATATTATGAAGCCAGGTGAAAGGTATGGATAACAAAACATATT
>Ga0268261_10001578_pt1 | contig 15797 bp, 11 predicted proteins | sample TergutNc150P1_FD_190353 | JGI IMG/M metagenome (GOLD analysis project Ga0268261, IMG submission 190353) | Nasutitermes corniger P1 segment gut microbial community from laboratory colony in Florida, USA - Nc150 P1 (SPAdes) (version 2) | ecosystem: Host-associated > Arthropoda: Insects >... | reverse complement strand
AATTTGCTTACCTATTCTCCAACAGAAATGTTCACACTAATCTTCAGCATTTCTGCAGAATATCTGTGAGCTCTGCACTACTTCAAAATCTGAGCAGTAATGTATGTTACCAGTAATGGTCACTCCAGAGCAACAAGATGTTAATGTTATGTTTCGTACAGAACTGATGTGCCTGTGGTAAATTTTCATGTTGACTATGGTAGATGTAAAGGTTTTAGCAAAGTGCATTCTTAATGCAAATGAATTGACATCAGTTTGCTTCTGACCAGAATTACAGCTGTTCCTTCTCAAGACAGAAATATTATTTGGAAAATTTATGCAAGTTTTGTTCTTTAGTGTGCTGTGCTATGGGAGTAAGTAATGAGTATGTTTGTCCAGTACTGTTTATATAGAAATGAAGAAAACAGGGCACAATTAAAAAAAAAACTTACATGTTTTTAACCAAACAGCCTAAGGTGGATTCTGAACACAGAATTTTTCAAGAGCAGCGGAACAAATACTTTTGTGTTTCTATAAATGGGAATCTTTTACATTCAATTTGTATATAAGTTAGCTTTTTTTTTAAGGAATATAATATGGCTAGACATCACAATTGAAAGCACAAAGAAGAGTAGTGGAAAATGCCACTGTCTCATGGTGTGTGACCAGACAAATAAACACTTTTCTCATTGTTTTGCTTGGCATCAGATCTATGCACTGTGTACTTTTCACACCATGTAATTTCTTTGCTTCATATGTGCCAGGACAAGCAAGTGGCTAGACTGAACACTGAATCATAAAACCAAAATGTGCTTTCATATTCAAGTCCTCATTCAATGACAGACTAAAGTTTTTAATAGTACTACAACATGCAGGCACATTTTCACCCGACTTCTAGACCATCATTTGTCACTGTCGGAACAGAAGTAATGGCTTAGATTACTCATTTGTTTATGACAGCTAAGTGCAAATGATTTATTATTAAATATATGCCATTAGATATGCAAGTGTTTGCACTTTCAGTACCTGTGATGCTCAAATAGTAAACTAACATTTACATGTAACATATTACATACAATACCATATGAGGTGCACTAATTGTGACTCCATGACCAATTTCTTGAGGACTATCAATATATGGATTACGTTTGGCATAATTTCCACGGTCCACTTGCAACATTACATCTTCCACAATTTTACTTCGAATAGTACCTTCGTCTGAAAATAATATTTTGCACCCTTAGTAGTTCAATTATCAAAATTAAATAAAATACAGAACACATATGGTTAATTAGTCATTACCTCTCAAGTTATGGACCAAGTCGCTATTATCTCTGCCCTGGAATCTCGAAGACATTCTGTAATACAGGTTACAACACAGGTACAATAAACCTACAGCAAGAGTGCAGAAATGCACCACGGACACAAGGACTTCAGAAACAATGAGGAAACAATAAAGTTAATTCAAAATGATGTTGACAGAAATAGTGAAGAAAGGTTTAACCAGGATGAAGATGAAACAATAAGTGATAACAGTGCTGACAACAATGTTGAAGAAAAGTATAGTCAAATTAATAATAAGGTGGTTGTATCACAGGAACTAGAATGTGATGGTAAAAAGAAAGATATTAACAGAGATAAAACTATGATTCTTGAGCAAACACAGGATATTACAGATAATACTCAGTCTGAAAGTGTAGATAAGATAGTATAGACTCGTAGGACTTCTACTAGGAATAAGAAAATCCAAAGTATAAGGGGCAATGATTTTTATGGTGAATAAGGTGCATGGCTTGAAAAGTGTCACAAACACAAAAAAGTTAACTAATAGTAAAAACCTTTTTAAAATATTCCACCAAAATATTAGAGGCTTAAAATCAAAAGCATATGAATTATCAAACTCCCTTTCTCCAGATTATCCTCAAATAATGTGCTTAAATGAACACCACCCGAAAGATTATGACATAGATAATTTACCCACAGACCATTTTAAATTAGGATCCAGATACAGTATACACGAGTTCAAGAATGGAGGGGTCTGTAACTTTATTCATGATGATCTTGATTTCTTCTCTATCTCACTTGATAAATGCTGTAAGGAGAAAGATACTGAGGTTTGTGCCGTAAAGCTAAATGTAACTCCCATACAGTTAATCATAGCTATTTACAGGTCACCTTCAGGTAATTTTACTAACTTTTTGAAAAACTTTGTGTCTTGAACACATGGTATAGTAATAAAACTGTATTTGTAATTTGTGGTGATATAAATATTAATTATTTAGAAAACTGTAAGAAAAGGCAACAATTGGATGCCCTATTACAAACTTATAACCTAATAGGAACAGTGTCATTTCCTACGCGTAAAACAAATGCATCCAGTTCAGCCATTGACAACATATTTATAACAAGGTCTAAAAACTATACTATATCCCCCCATATTAATGGGCTTTCTGATCATGAGGCACAGATAATAGTGATAGAAAATACTGCTCTGACAAAACAAAGAAATAATATCACCACAATGAGGGACATCAATGACCAGAGTATACTGGAATTTCAATTACTATTAAGTCATGAAAATTGGGAAGACATTTTTATGGAGGATAATGCCAACATTTCTTTCAATAAATTTTTAAATATGTATTTGAGGATCTTCCATTCTTGCTTCATTAAGAAACACAAAAACTCTAATACAGTCTCTAAACCCTGTGTAACCAAAGGGATAAAAACCTCTTGTAATCAAAAGAGAGAGTTATACCTAAAGCATGGGATAGTAATGAACTGGAGCATAAATTATATTATAAACACTACTGCAAAATATTATCCAAAATTATAAAGGAAGCTAAAAAATTATATTGTAAAGAAATGATTACCAAGTCAAAAAAACAAAATGAAAACCACATGAAATATTATACATAAAAAAATAAATAACCCAACCAATGAAAATAATATTAAATCATTAAAAATTAACAATCATATAGTACATAATCAAATAAGAATTGCAAATGAATTTAACGATTATTTTTTAAACATAGCAGGGAGTACTAGTACCAAAGGAATTAATTAAAAAAAAAAAGAAGATGCAAGTCCATTACAATATTTATTTGAATACTTTAATCAGCCATTTAAAGATATAAGTTGGCCTTACACCTCTTCGAAAGAAATAAACAAAATAATAAATTCGTTGAAGAATAAGAATTCCAGTGGATATGATGAGATTACAACAAAAATCATACAAATAAGTAAACCTTTCATAATCTCTCCCATAATAAATATATGTGACAAAATGCTTGCCCAAGGTATTTATCCTGAAAGACTGAAATTCTCATTAATTAAACCAATCTACAAAAGTGGAGATAAATCTTATCCATCTAATTATAGACCCATCTCCCTATTGCCTGCATTTTCAAAAATTTTTGAAAAAGTCATATACAAAAGACTATTTGATCATTTTAATAATAATGCTATATTGAACAAACACAAATATGGTTTTCAAAGGGCAGTATCAACAGAAAATGTTTCCTATATATTACTAAATGAAATACTGACAGCAATGAACTGCAAACAGGTGGTGGGAGGAATATTTTGTGACCTCCACAAAGCAATTTGACTGTTTTAATCATGCTGTGTTATTAGAAAAACTTAAATTCTATGGGGTATCAGGAAAGTTTTACAACTTGGTAAAATCATACTTATATGGAAGATACCAAAAAGTAATTATAAGTTACAATAATGGTATTGAATCCACTTGGGAAAAAATTAAACAAGGGGTACCACAGGGATCAATTCTGGGACCCATCTTTTTGGTTATTTATATAAATGACTTGCCAAAATTGGCACCTACTGGAACTAAAATCCTTTTGTACGCTGATGATATTAGTATAATAGTAACTAGTCCAAATTTGGAAAATTATGAAAAACAAATTAACAAAATGTTTAGGGATATTAATTACTGGTTCAAATTAAATCAATTAGTATTAAATTATAAAAAAAAACACATTACTTACAATTTAATATGAAAAATAGTAGGGAGTATGTTTTGAAACTTAACTATCAGGGAAACTATGTCAAAAGTTCACCACATACAAAATTCTTAGGTTTGATCACTGATGATTCCCTCTCGTGGAAGGCTCATATAGACCAAATGATGTCCAAATTAAATACAGCATGTTTTGTAATCGGACTGTTACAAGCTATAATGTCTACTGAAACTTTAAGAATGGTTTATTTTGCATATGTACATTCAATTAGGAGTTACAGAATAATTTTTGTGGAAAATCAACCATACAATGAGATTTTCAAAATTCAAAAAAGGGCAATCAGAACTGTCACAAATTCAAGAATGAGAGACTCATGTAGGGACCTGTTTCAAAGATTGGAAATATATACCCCTATACTCACAATATATTTTCTCTCCATCAATATTCGTGATAAAAAAAAACAAACATTTATATAATACAAATAATCAGATCCACAATGTCCACACAAGATTTAAAACCAATTTACATCCGCCTATAGCTAATTTAACAAAGTTCCAAAAGGGATACTACTCAGGAATCAAAATTTTTAACAACCTTCCTCATGATATCAAAGACTTAGCGAACCAGATAACACTCTTTTGGAATGCCTTACAGAGGTTTTTACTTATAAATTCATTTAATAATAGTGAAGAATATTTTAATTATCAGAGATATTCTAGAAAATTGAAAGCACATTACTGCCACTAGATATCTAGACGTTGCTGGTTTTAGATGTTTTATTAATTGTATTTTATTATTTATTATTAACAGTCTTCACTGTGTGTCATATAGTATGTGACTATGTCTATATCCATAGGATTGTATCCTAACTTGGATTTATGGAATGCAAATTATATATATTAAATTATACGCCTGGCATCATAATCTGCAAAGTGATTTTATAAGACTTTATCTTGACCTTTCAATGCAAGAAATTGAGGTTAGGAACACTGATATTACTCTTGAACTATGCTAATAGTTGCACTATATTGAACACGTGGAATACAAACTATCAGAACACCACTACTCCACTGAATCCAATTTATTCTCTGATCCTTTCGAAGCACTAACTTACTTATGATATACCTCTAAAGTATGAGCGTACGATAACCTTCGACAATGCTTTCGACTCTGTTGATTCCCACCTAGTTTTTGACCACGTGTTGCTTTAATGTCCCACATTCAACACGAGCATATCAGTAACCAGGGCTGCAAACTTTTAAAACCTAAATCTCCTCGTGCACAGACCCCATCAACACCACAGATTACTACTTGTACAGATTGGGAACTCCGTGGAACGTAAAATTACAGCGCTCCAAGCGGTTGCGACGTCATTAGATAACCGGCTTGACTTTGTGGCAACCCCCTGGGTTATTTATCGAACTATGTACCACGACGTCGGTAAAGCAGCCACCCGCCATACCATAACCAGACCAACGCTATTCGTAACGATACTAACAAATATAACGGTTCAAAATGATTACAGAATAACTACACACATTTATGAGGCAATATACCTTACTATATTTCATTATGTTTCCTGCGACACAGTTCTGCTCGGATCGAAGTATAATATAAAATAACTAGGCTGTGTGTTGCCTAACATGTGTGTGAAAAGTTTTTGAAACAAAGTGACACAATGCTTGAAAAATGCATAATATAAAGATTCTAAATTGTGATTTCCTCAGTTATGGGATCGGGTAATCTGAATGGTCAGCACAGACGATTTGGCCAGGATCTACTGCCCCAATCATCTGATGGACTGTGTAGGCAGACCCAGAACATTCATCACTATGTATGTACTAGAATATATGGTTTCCTAACTCAAACCACATTATGCACCCTCACCACTGTGAGCACCTAAAATGCCATACTAAAAACTATTAAGAACTGAAATGCTGATGGAAATGTCGCATTGGGAAAAATGAATTATTGAAGAGCACTATATTATTTTACGTAGTATTTAACAATACATACTTTTTCCACCGTGTACACTGTTATATATTGTCTTAAAAAAACACGTAGAACGAATTCTTCCTGAGTGCTGCATGCTTCTCAATAAGGAACTTAATTCACACTTTAAATCCAAATACTTTGTGTATGGTCTACTTTGTGTACTTTCATTCACTACATCAATATGGAATAATCTTCTGGGGAAATTCAACACATGCCCATCAAGCATTTAAACCACAAAACAGAGTGGTTAGTGTAATGTCTGGTGTAGGACCAAAGTCCTCATGTAGAAGTTCATTTAGGAAGCTTAATACAGTATTTTACCTATTCCATGTCTGTGTTTATTGTCTTTAATGCTGTTCATAGTAGATAATCAAAAACACTTTCTCACTAATGCATATGTACTTGGTTTAGAGAACAGAAACAAAAATCATTTATATTTACCTTTTGTAAGTTCATCTTGTGTTTAAAAAGGAGTTTCATACTCTGGGGTCAAAATCTTTAATAGCCTTCCAAGCAATATACAGTTATAGAAATGACAGGAAAAAATTAAAAAACAAGTTATAAAGAAAACTTACAATTCATTCCTTTTATTCAGTTCCTGAATTTCTAGAATTCAAGATAAACAAAGATAATATATAGAGAACAAAACTAGTTTTATGACTGACTACCTCAGTATTAAATGATTTTGTAAAAACCTGTCCAAGATCTGACAAGAGTGTCAGGGTACTGTGAGATTATGTAAAAAAATAATGACACTTCAGTGAAATAATTGTGCTTCATTTTATGTTGTTGTGACTGTCATTCAAACTATAAGTATGATATAGGGAACCTCACTTCTTGAACAGTCTTCCTTATCATTTCATTGTCACATATACTGTTGTATTTCATGATCAAGAGTTGAGTTTCCTTGTGGTATAATTGTAGTAGAACTTTGAAATTCATCATATGTGGTCCTGATAGTAAAATGTGTATTTATATTGAAAATGGTTTGTTTCCTCAGTTTTTTTAGATATAATATATAACTGTACACAGTTGGTGGAAAAAGTATGTGATGTTAAATAATATGTACAAAAATATAGTGCTCTTCAATAATTCAGTTTTCCCAATGTGACATTTCCATCAACATTTCAGTTCTTAATAATTTTTGGTGCAGGATTTGAGGTGCTCATAGGGGTGAACATGATATTTTACATTATTTTTAAGGGCAACGTAACAATCTTAGTAAATAATTAAATGTTTGTATAAAAAAATTGTATTACCCTAAATAGAATAAATGTAATGTGTGGAAAAATAGGTACTTACATATTTCTTAAATGAAAGTTTACTTTGCGCTTTCATGTCCGCAAAATTTTCCACCAGTTTGGAGAAACTGATGTTTTCAGTTGAAAGAGTAACTAGGAACCCAGTCTTCCTTGAGATGTAGACTGTCTTAAATACATCTTAATGAGTTTCTGTTCCAAGGGGGGAAGGAGAGAGAGCAAAACTGTCACCACTCATGCATTTGATACTTGCTTGGTTAACAACAATCTTACAGACGCATAAATTAGTACATATTTCTCCCATGTTATAGTTCTTCATTAAATTTTAAAACAATTAGTGGCCTCAGATTATTAACCCTTACTCTGCTAATGTGGAGAATAGGGTGAGCTTCTAATAATGCCAGCAAATGGCAGATGGGATTTAACTCGGTGTTTAAAGGGTTAATCACCTTTACAGAAATGTGAATGTAAATTAATTCATAGCATAGATGAGATCCTTCTATATCTGAATCTGGACCAAGTGATTTTTAGAAAGGTTGTGTACAGTACCTACATGGCCAGTAAGCAGATTTTTTTAATTACCACTGCTGGACAAAATAGTAACATATTGTTGTTATCTAATTAAAATCTTTGCTTAATCCTTAGACTAAAACTGTATGAATTGTATGAAATGCTGGTTTTGTAAATGTATAGTGTTTAATAACTTATTCAGTATCAAAATACAAAGGTGATGTAAGTGCAACACCCTGCATCTCACTGCCATTACTTCTGATCATAACAAATGGTTAAAGCAGCTGAAAATCTCAACAGTGTGTTGCAAGTTTTTGTTTGTTTGTTTGCATTTCACTGATCTACTACAGGAAACCCCATGTGTTTGTGTATTGATGCAGTTGCTCAGATCTTTTAATGCACATCAGAGAAGTGTGACTTACAGTTAAGAGGAAGGAAATGTACATACAGCTAATGCTGACATGTAAACTTGCAATATTCCACAGTACTGTATATGATGTTGCCCTTGATCATTGGTTGGTTCTGATTAAATGGTGATGTAATGACTGTTGAGTTGTGATGGTCACTGTATCAGAACCTTCAGCCAAAGTACAATTCATATTTGTGGGTATTCATACTGCCCAATTCACTGCACGTTTCCACACCATGGTACCATCTACAGGTGTAGCACAACACAAACCACTGATATTGCAATGCAAATACTCCCTGACAAAGTAATAAAAATTGCATAAAATACATTTATTGTTACATAATAGGTATTAATTAAAGTTGATAAAAACATTTTTTATGTTGTAGGATACATCTAATCTGGGCTACACTTTACTGTGTTTTTTCTCACTAAGCACTAGTGGCTCATCCATATGCATTTCAGTTGGCCTAACACCATTTCCCCCTATGTACATTCACCAGCTGAAAGAAATCAGTCCTCCAGCTGCTGAAAATACTGTGGGAATCTGCAAGAAGATGACCTTTTTATTCTTTAGCTAGTTGTATGATTGCTCTTCTTAAATTCATTTATATACAGGCTGAAACAAGGTTTGTGCACAAGCTGTCCATAGAGTGACTCCTTGTCAAAAATGTCAAATGATGTATAAGACATATACCCCAGACATTCAGTTTTCAAAATACATGATGCTAAAATGCAATGCTAGGTATACTCATGACACACAGTGCACATCAGTGTTCAGTTCTCATTGAATAATTAAGGAAAACACACACGAAGAATCCTTCAACATGGTCTCAACTCTTGGCACCTGTAACACTGAAGCAGGTACTGATACTTGGGGATTTATAGAACACTGTCCTAACTGACATTGCCAGTGTCTTTCGATGATATAGAAGATATGAAGTATACCATCTCAGGCACTTGTTAATACTGGTTGCCCACAGTCTCTATGGACACCAGTCATGAAGACACCACAACTGGCTGTGAAACAACAAATGTCAAGTAGTTCATGGAATATTACATAAAAATTTGGAATATTTGAACTGAGTGTTTTGAAATTACTTCCTGACAATCAACTGGATCCAAACTACTTTTCATGGAACACACATTTCCACATTATCATCCTCTACACCTATTTTATGTGCCAGTATGAGGCACACATTGTTTGATCATTTGACACCTTGCGCCAAGTGACAGTGAAGTGCATCTTAAAAAATCCCCAAGACATACGCAGTAAAACATTTTTAGCTTCTTTTTTTTAAATGACTTACGCTATGGACAGCTTGTGCACAGATTTCTTTTTACCCCGTTCAAATATCTAATATTCTTGTCCTCACTGTATATTCAAGCTCATTAATTTTACTTTTCAGGTATTCCCTCTTTGTTCCTACTGAGTATATGAGTTTCATACCTGACACTGATATTATGAGTGTCATCATTGTTCTGCCTCGGATCCTGTCCTAATTGCAATTCAGCTTGCTTTCCTTCAATCTAATAGTTTTGTTATATTCTTTGTCAAAGCATGGTTCATGCTGCTCTCATTTGTAATCACCGAGCCTCTCTTTAGCCAAGATGCCAAAATGTGTCATATGATTTAATACAGTCACAGCTATGTGTAAGTTTCTATTTTCTCAATGGAGTTTTGGATATCTGTTTCAACGTTTAACTTCTGCAATGTAGGAATGCTTATTTCATACATGATCACTCTTTGGACACCCACCTGACAATCAGTGCTTGAACTGGGAGGAAGAATGAAGGTGGAGTTTTGTAAAATAGTAACTTCTGCTCAATCCTCGTGATTTGGATATAGACAATGAACAAGAAAGATAAGGCACTGCTGCCAGCAACATTATCCTATTTCCTCCAGCCGCATTCAGAGTACATTTGCTTTGGTTCTGTGGTCTTGTTACATTCTTATAAAGTTACTACATCCAATAAATAAACTGTAACAATATTACAATAAATTACAGGCCACAAAAAACATCTTCACAGTTAGGTCATTGCTGCTTGCCAGAACTAAGCTGCACAGCAAGTTAAAAAGTAATACATTCAACATAATGAACAGATATAATTTTCAAATTCTTACTCTGGGTCATAAATATAAAATGAAATAAATAAAAACTGTTGTTCAATAAGTCCTAGAACATTATTTAAGCTTACTTTATAAAAGTGTTTCCTATATTTGTATAGTTACTGTTCTACAGATTCTCATATTTCATGTATAAATTGTAGCTAGGTGACATACTAAAATATTCTGTCAGTCAACATTATTGACACATATTCACATATAAATAAAATAAAAACTATATCAGTGTTAAAAAGGAGATCATAAAACTGAAAGACAGACTATGTGAGTTAATTTCTACAAATACTGTCTGTGACACGCACGACACAATCGGGCATGTGAAGGACAGCGCTGCTCCTTCCACTGCATGATAGCAGACATAATTTTTTTACGTGGTCCCACACGGCTATAAAAAAACCACAAGATATGCAAGGTTCTTATTCATTTACTGCACATCAGAAAATCACAAACATATGTCTGTACATGCCAATACACAAAATATAGTAATCAGCAATGATGAAACTGAGCAATGAAATGCTAATTGTACTTATTAAGTAAAGAAAATACCATCTACATAACAAAGAATGTTAAAATTCTTCATATAATTTCTTTACTGCTCTCTGCTTTGCAATTTAAAATCAACTATTTCCTTGCATTAGAAAACTGGTCAATTTTAATGCCATTTGCACCTTTTCAATACTCAACATGAGGAACTAGTTTGTATCTAAAAATATCAATATTTTGGCTTGCATATGTTGGGCAAACATGAAAATGTTTAGGCTTATTTTCATGAATATTATCGTCCTATAGGCCACAGCTGGATATCATACATCTTACAGCATATAGTAATCCAAAATTTTAGGAAAGGTAATTACCATATTGCCTGGACCATAAGGTCCCCTTAAAAAAAAAAAAAATATATATATATATATATATATATATATAAATAAATTATCCTGCATCTTATGGTGCACAGGTGTATCGATACAACCTCAAAATCAACTGAGGTCCCATAGTCACTTGAGAGCTAATGATAGTTATCAGATGAGGAAAAGCAACAAAGCTGCTTGGTTCTGTGCGCTTGTTGTTCAGTAATATGCCATTATGAGTCTGTTTAAAATAATTTCTACTCAGAATGTTTAGTAAACAGAAGAGGATTTCCTACACTGTAGGTTTCAATTTAAATGTGATTAAAATATACAAAAGAAAACTGATTGAATGGAATACCTAAAATACAATTTGGTCCACCTCCAAAGGAGAAAATTATACATGAACGGAGAAGGTAAGAGGAAGGGATGAAGATGTTCAGAATAAAAAACACTGACACTAGAATTCTATCATTTATACTGATTAGGACTTTCCTCATTTTCACAACACACAACACTACACAATGTTTTGGAAAATGTTTCCTTCTTCAGGTGAGTATGGGGGAAGAAGTTTTGCATATGTCACTCATCATCATATTAATTTAATGCAGATTCATATTTGTTGTAAGAAGTACAATAATAAAAACCAAACAGGGGAGAATATGAAACAAACAAACTGAAACTTAAAGAAGAATACCTTGGAAGCTACATAACTGCGATGGTGTACGCATATTTTAAGAATGAAAGAAGACAGAACCACAAAGACAGTTTTAACAGGAAACAAAATAAAAATGCCCAAGATCAAAATGGGGACAAGTCAGGAAGAACACGGGAAGAAATGGAAGAAGAGGGAGGGGGTTCTGGAAAGACAAAGACAGGTGGAAAGGCTCTGTTGCCAGTTGATGCACATAAAATGTTGGACGAGGAGGAAGAAAACAAAGACAAATTTATTGTTGACAGAGTTGATCAACAGTCCTAACACAACACTGAATAAATACAAATTATATTAAATAAAACTACAAGATTCAAGAATTGTGTACCATCCTCTTTCCAGGGGCTTGATAAATAAAGAAGTTCACTTATTCTCGGTTTTGTGTGTCCTACATCCCTTATCGTACTGGCAGTTCAAATGGGCAGGTGATGGAACGCAGCAATATCCTGTGATAGAGCATACTTGCAAGAGAGTAAATGTTTTCAAAATTGGTATAACGCTTCTATTATATTCCAAGATAAGCCTACAAGTGACCAGACCATGCCAAATGCACCTAACTACACAGTTATGGAGCTCAGCTAGGAACATATCTGACCCTTGCATCACTTCAGCCGATAGATAATGATGCCTGGAAGAACCTGCTACCTCTACAATCAGGGTAGGCAGATGCCAATATGAGAAACTCAAATCTCACATGTTGTGTGCTTTCTGTGAGGTAGGACTGGAATTTATACTTATCTGGATAAAGTTTAACTGTCACATCTAGTACAGAAGAATGCAGTGAAATAAAGTCAGTCTGTCTTAATGTACTGAAACAGTGCATATACAGAATTTAAAATTTAATGCCATATTGTTTGGTCTTCATGTTACATTAGAAAAACATACAGCCCACTCTATACCATCAATTACACCAGTTGCCCAGGCAATATGGAACTTTGATTGTGAACATCATTACTACTCACATGACCCCAATATCCTTCAGGTTGTTTTCTGTCAGTGAAAAGAATGTTTCCATGTCAATATTTTGCCTTTGAAACAATGGCCAATAATCCATAAGATCCAATGAACTGAGGAGACTGTGTACATCAATCAGGGGCAACTCTGAAATACAAATACAACAAAATGACAATAAGAAGTTCTGTGAAACACTTTCCTATTCTAAAGAATTCTAGTCCTACAAATCTTGTGTTATTTTATAATTTATACAGTTTTAGAGTTACCACATTTGCATACTTATCAGACTAGCTTGAAGATAACTAATTAAAGTCAAAATATGCTGCTAGAGATACTGTGGCCAGTTATTTATTATTAATAATAAAGAGTTGTGTTGACAGTTTGCTGTTTACTGAAACCTTGTGTTGATACAGTTATATTTATGAAAATAAGCTTATGATCCAATTTTAGTACGCAATTTATTAAAGTGTTCATTGTGCTGAGTAAGCAAACAGATGGGCATAGGAATGAATCCTACTTGTCAGTACTGCTTTGCACTGACTGCAGTTGCAAATGTGTTGCAGAATGCTGTTTTTGTTGGGAAGAACTCTATTCGAGTACATATTCTGACTATATTAAACTTTTCAAAACATAACTTCAAAGTTTTATATCATTATAATTTTTTATAATTCTTAGCTTATAAACAGCATTTTATATCAAATCTGGGCTTTTGCTGTGGAGCTGTATTTCAAAAACAGTGATTCTGTCTTGACTCAGAGGATATTTCGTCGTCACTTCAATATTCATCGGAACGAGTGTCCCTAATCGCAATACTTCTTCCTCTGAGGATATCTCAAGAGCAAGGTGTACGAAAAGAAACCAAGAACAACGGTGGAATTGAAACAGAACATCAGGGAAGAAGTGGCAGCAATTTCTCCTAACATGCTGCAAAGAGTAATGCAGAACTTCCAGTAATGCTTGGGGGAATGTGTTGACAAGGGACACCACCTCACAGACACTATATTCAGGAAGTGAATGTTGTAATTAAAATGCTTTGAGTTAAAGATAATTTTAGTAATAAATTTGCATAAAAAGATAGTATACTTTTCATTTTATTTTAACTTAAAAATCGTCAGGTTTTTCTGCCGGACCATTTATAATTACATTTTTGTGACAATTTAACATAAAAGAAAAGTGCAAAATAAGAAAAAATGCAGTAAGAAAAACAATTTGAAAGGTGCTAATAAGGAAAAGCAGATCCAAAAATAGTTAAACACAACAACAGACTTTCTTTTTTAAACTACTTAATTTATAACTGCATCAGAACTCTCTGAAGGAAAAGAAACACATTGGTAGATGTTATCTTCCCAATGCAGAAATGCACATGGCCCATCACTGAAGTAATATAGCTTCAGTACTTCACCATAATGTCGTTGAAGTTATGCACAAAGACTTTTCTGGAACAGGTACACAGTGACTGTCTCCTGATAGACAACCTGCTATTACAACAAAGAACTTCAATTTCTCTGTATTATTTCAGATTTCCACTTGTAATGAGAATTCTGTTGTATGGCTCTGAATGAATGTGCTTTCTATGCAAATTATTATGCATTAAAAATCTATAAACTCAGCAATACACGTTTAGGTCGGTTCAAGAGTAGTTTTGTCCACTGTACCCCACTGCTTGTGTAACTGAGCACCTACCATAGCTTCTAGTCATTTGTTCAATTCAGACGCTGCACAGTTGTCTACATAACACAATGGCTGTGTACATTACACATGATTCTACATAACAAGTCATAACATGTGTTTTATCAGTAATACAATCCTCATTATCATTATATCAAAGTTCCACACTCATGTTTCATTCATCTATTACCAATACTATAGTACCTTAACAAATCAACAACATTGTTAAATTGAAAAACTCTCTTTCTTGCTCTCAGTTCTGTCTCTGTTCTATTTTGTATTCTTGCTTCTTCAACCATGACTCTTACATTAAGGCAAATCATAAAAACACAGGCATTAATGTATACCAGCAGACCCTGCTTATGCCATTTACTGCACTTTAAACCAACGAATGCACACAACATGGCACAAACTTCAAGACCGTTAATTTCTCCATGTACCCAATGAGTAGTGGGAGAGGTTTCTCTGTACATTTTCACATGGAATTGCTGGATCATGTGAATACTATAATTATTAATCTTCAAATATCATAACAGGGAGTTCCTTTAGAAGAAGTTCCATGGCATTTGTTTGTCATTTAATAAAACATGTTTTATGCAACCATCACTACTAATAATACTAAGTTGCTGTATAAATTTAAAAATGACATGCCAAAAGGAATAACAAAGTGGTTAAGAAAGACCATTAACACCACTCACTTTGTTCAACAATTTGATTTCTTAAAACCAACATGGCTACGTGTTTCAGGTTTACACTGAACCACCTTCAGGCCACAGTAATATTCATACACAGATAAAAGTACATAACCATATCGAACTTTACTGGTTAGTAACTGAGATCGCAATTTCATTAGTTGTTTATCAATTACTGCCATTCAATTTGTTAAAATAGTATTACAATTGTTAAAATGTACTGAAATTTTGTTTATAAAACAACAGAATGTCCCACTTTAAGATAAAAGGGAAAATACTGTATGGTAGACCAGTTGTATAAACTGCCTTCTATTTGTAAGTATACTATGTTTCTTGATTTATTTAAAGTGGTTTTAAATGGTAAGATGATTTAGGAGTTGGAAAAGCAGTCAACACATATGGTCACAGCACATTTTTAAATGTAATGTCTCAAAAATCAATGAAAGGTATCGAATAAAACCATAAATATCTTACAATTCCAATAAATCAACCAACTAGATGTAACAATTTCCCAAGTTTATTACTTGATGTTTATGTACGGCTCAACATGTTTCGGGCGTCCTCACGCCCATCATCAGGAGCTCAACAACTGCAGTAGCAGCTTCTGGTTTTACCATTGGAGCGTGGTGGTAGCAGTGCTGTTGGTCGTGGTCAGGCCGGCTGGCCCGACCA
>Ga0268261_10001577_pt1 | contig 15797 bp, 11 predicted proteins | sample TergutNc150P1_FD_190353 | JGI IMG/M metagenome (GOLD analysis project Ga0268261, IMG submission 190353) | Nasutitermes corniger P1 segment gut microbial community from laboratory colony in Florida, USA - Nc150 P1 (SPAdes) (version 2) | ecosystem: Host-associated > Arthropoda: Insects >... | reverse complement strand
TAACCCTTATCCTGCTAACGTGGAGAAAATGGTAAGCTCCTAATAATGCCAGCAAATAGCAGATGGGATTTAATTCGGGGTTTAAAGGGTTAATACAGCAATTCCAACAATGTTGCCAATTTTTGCACCATTCCATATAAAATTCTGGAGAAATCTGGGTTAGCTACTCCAGTGTTTTTGTCTTGTGTTCACTTCGGTGATTCAAACTGATGTCCTTTTATACTAACTTTCAATTTTAGGAACAGAACAAATTATTTAGGAGAGAGCTCAGGGCTGCAGGTTGGCTGCAGAGAAGATGGAGTTTATTTTTTTGTGAGAAATGTCTGAATGGAGAGCACCATCTGCAAAGGAGTGTCATGGTGAAGAACCCCAAATGTGTTCCCACCAAAGCACCAGTTGTTTCTTTCACATGCCTTCTCACTGATTGCAAAAAATGGTCAGGTGGAGCTCCTGAATTACTGTTTGGCCCCTAGGTACAAACTCTCTTTAAATCAAATGATGGTCTTAGTCAGCACCATAACACATGGCTGAATAGAAAACAGTGGCAGAATCTGGACAATCTACTGAACCACGCATAATCACCATGCAATCACAATGTGATTTTTAAAGGGAGGTTGTGCACACAACCCAACAACTTCCTGAACAGCCATCACAAAAATGGTACCTAATGTGTGGCTGTCACATGATAATATACCAGAAAGAAAATTTTTATGTTCAGAAAAAATATAGGAATATTTCATTTTTAAAATGTGGAAAAAATAATATACCATTTCCTTTTTCTGCTTCTTCTTTACTTGACCTAAGATCAGAAAGTATAAGATAAAAATATATAGAAGAGTAAGTTAGGAAAAAGAATGACATTTCATACCTCCACACAGAATCTCATTTAAAAGGAATATGATTTCCTTGCGGTCATGTGGATATCTGTTGAACATGTCCAGTAGATGGTAGCTCATAATATTTAAATCACCATACTGACCAAGCATGCAGCACACATCTTCCATTTTCTTTAGAATACTGCAATCTGTGACATGTCTGAACTGTTTCCATGGCAACATCTGGGGCTTTCCATCATTTGCTTTTAAATCTAAAACACATTATAAGCAACATGTCATTACAGTAAACAATACAAGCTAATAGTGTTTTTCCTAACTGGAATTTTTCAAGGTTTCCCTTGCTACTCCAGGCAAACAACACCAGTATAATATTTCATGTTACACCACGATCACATCCTTTCTTGTTCATTAGTAACTAATCATCCTACCATCTGACACACTACAGTCTGCACTGCTGACAATGTCATTAAATAATCCATAAGTAAAAGAGATAACAGAATATTACGTAAGTTAGTACTAAAATGATGTTATAGTAGTCTAGTACTGTCAGAAAATGATTATTGACAAAGACAAAGATTATATCAAAAAATAACAATGCCTTCAGCAATGCTGTATTGTCATTCTGTGAAATGTTCATTTCAGACTTTTATATAGAATGAAATAAAAAAATTAGCCACTACTTTCTGACAAAAGAAATGGAGACTTCATATTAAGATCTACATTTTTCCATATATATTTCAAATGTAACTAGCAAATAACTGCCTATATATGTATCAGATTTAAAAACATTTCATTAAAATTGTACGAAACAGTAAAACTTGCACTTCATAACTTTCTCCATTAGTCTTATATTCCTTGCTGAGACAATTAAACAAACTGGAACGAATATGCCAGAATTGTTATGCCCTTTATATAAGGTAGGTAAAGTGCACCCTTGTACAGGCACTGAGGCTCTGTACGGGCCATACGGCCCATAGGGGGAGTAGAGGTATAGCTCTACTCTTTCATGACTAACATGCTCTTTATATACTTCCTGATTATTACTAACTTGTTTTACTCTCACAGTTCATGGGAGAATGTAAAGGCTTGACAAACCACTGTGTAAGCGCTGGGTGTGACAATACAGCCAGTCAAATTTATAATGGCTATGATATTACAATGTGTCCTACAACATTTAATGTGGCAACGTGCTTCTTGCATATGAACAACAATGAAGAGAATACAACAATGAATACCTCTTAAACTGTAATCTTCCAGCAGCGATACAAAAGAATACTCCAGTTCAAAAGCTTGTATTAAAGTTAACATCATGCGGTTTAGATGAGATGCTGAGCTCAACAGATGAGGCATTCTTTTAAATCCCAACAGCTTTATGTAGCCAGCCAGTAGTTGCAATGCCGCTAATTGCTGCATATCATCTGCAAACAATATCACAGCACATTCACTTTAATATGTTTAGACCAACTACTGCATCATCACCAGGCAAGCTAGCTCAAGCAGCAAGACTTGACTTGCAATATGAGGTAGGCAGATTAAAATTCAACCAAAACACTGGGTATCCTGACTCAGGTTCTGTGTGGTAATCTTCAATCCCTCCAGGGAAATTCTAAGATAGTACCTGTATTTGAACATGAAACCTTCATTCTGAGGCCTTTCCAGTTCACATTCACAAATAATCCTATCATTTGACACCACCCAGTCTTCAGATACTGACAGCATAAAAAAAACACACACATATGCTCACACTCTGTCTCCCTTAAGAATTCTTTTTAATGTTTATCGTCCCTTCTCAGTCTCTCAGGTAATCATTTTTATGGATTTATAAAACTTTTTAGTCTATTTATTCTGTAATTTGTCATGACATCTTTGTTACAAAACACCATAAACTGCCATCTTACTTTAACCATGTGAGGTCTGAATTTCTCTCTGGAACACTGTTTCATTCAGACATGCACAATATATGTTTCTCCTTTGTAGTAAGAGACCACACTGAACAGCCATATAAAATAGCTGGTAAAACTGTTTACACTCAGTGTGATTTCCCACAAAGTTCAATACTCCAGTTATTTGCCGAATACTGGCCAGTGACAGCCTACCTCTGACTGAGTGCTACTGTTGCTTATAAATTATCCTGTATGTAGTGACCTGATTTTCAGCACAGTTTTGTACACTGGGAGGTCTTACCACCAGGCCAACTTAATCCAACAGATCATAAGTAGCAAAAATTTCCACTTCAGCCACACAGAAGAACTCCCACAAGGCACAACAGATTCTTGTGCATATACTAACCTGTTCCGTGAAGAATCCTTGGTAGTTTTGTCACCAAGTTATAGAAATTATCTTCTAGGATCTCCAAAAGGGACTTTCCATACTGTGCTTCACATTTCTCAGAGTACAACTTCAGTCCATTTGCAGCTGCTGCAGCAATCTTCTCATTCTCATCTTCAGAAAGCATGATGATAACTTCAATTAGGTACATTATAGATGGTTCCATGTTCCTGCAATGAATACTGTAACTACAATAGATGCTTTTAGAGTTTCATTCTGTCCGGTAATTCAGTAAAAGCAAACAGTATTATTTTCAAAGAAAAATGAAACAGCTGTAATATTATGCACCTTAAAAAGGATGTTGTTATTCCATTATGCTGGTTCAACTACATATGTTACATAGAATCAAATGAGATGGGAAAATTGTAAATAAAGGTGAGCAGATAAAGGTTTGTAAAGAGGCATCTGTCTGAAGAAATACAGGAAAGTGACATAACCTCATGGGTACTGTTGGCAGCTTTCTGTGGTTACTTTTTTTTCTGAACAGAAGGTCAGGTTATCATCACAACAACAATTTTTCTGGCAAAAGAAGACACAGGATGTAAAACTTCCATGCTGGTAATCACCAACACATTCACTCTCTACTTCTTTCTTATTTATTTAGTGTTTTTTTTAACTAAATGTGGAACCCTTTAAGTGAAAATTAAGTTGGACATAAATATTGACACCCATTTTGTTAATAAAAAGACACCTCCATCTATTTCAAATGCTTCTCCAGCAGATCTCCCCTGCAGAGTAATGGTTACAGATGCACAACACCAAAAAACTATATAAATTATGGTTCATTATGTTTCACAAACTGAACAAAACACAATAAATTTCACTTAAAACCAAACAGTTCAGTTTATTCTTTATTTTTCCATTCAGTCCATCCAGTCACAAGTGTGACACTAGACACATCCAGCTCAGTCTACATTCCCTACATTACACAAAAAACATTCATTCACAATATACATAACAATAGGAACTTGCAATACATTTACATTGAGAGTAGAACACAATAATATACACTATATTTAAAACTCACACATTAATGTATAATATCTAATATCCTGTTTGGTGAAATTACTAAATACTAAGAATACAGTGTACACAATAATAAATAATTTGACAGCACTGCTTCAGTGTGCTTGATCATACTTTCCTTTGGTTTTATATTACATTAAATGTGTTCAAACACATTCAATTTTTAAAGCTGGCCTAAGCATTTTATTGATCTGTGCATACGTCAATTTTTATTTGAAATCAGAAGAAGCTTTTCAACACAAAAAGTAAAAACTTAAGAAACACCCCTCTAAGCAATTCATACATGCATAAATGGATCAAGTCACATCCAAAAACAAACAATATCATTTGATAAAATGCCTTACTGAGAAGGAAATGTTTAATGCTGTAGGATTCAGCAACTGGAAGTGATTTTGGATGGAAAAGTTCAACACGTACCAAGTTTGATTTAAATTGTGGAATGCCAATTAAAAAATGAGAACAAAGAACCAAACCTGCAGCATCGAGACAGAAGCACATGACAGGATGACATCAGTGCCATTCTCACTTTCCAGTGTGAATGACGCTGCACCATGCCAATAGCTCTTGCTGAAACAGCCAGTTTCTCTGCAGCAGCACGATACCATTGAGTGGTGCGACTCTTTTCTTGAAGGCTCTGTAACATGGATTCCCTAGAGCAATCTTGCCATTTGATTTCTAAAGGGTCTTCTTGCACAACTGTTGGGGATGGATTTATACCGCACTGCATTTCAAGATGTACAGAAGCATCAGAAGCATCAGTATCTTCCATCACAAGAGCAATTATCTCTCCCCATGCTTTTACAGCAAGCTGAAACATACAGATATGCAACAACAGGAATATGTATAAACTCTACCATCATTATACACGCAATGTCACGCAGCACCTTTCTTCTTATGCCTCTTAGTGGAAATACCAGTAAACTGACTGTTTTTACAAAAATAAATGGACACAAAACATGTAACTGAAATGGAAAGACAGAAAAGCAGCAGTGCAAACATCCAGTGTTCCTGGCTATAACAGTACATGATAGATGAAATATACACAGATTATTCTTAAAGTACATATGTATTTGGTCAACATGATCTGAACAGCATATTTCACTCAAGTATACATTCAAAATGATACTGAATAAGCTTGACTGCATATTTATGTTGTTTATTTCATGATAATATCAATAGCTGTGACATTTATGCTGTGTCAAATGACAGCATGGTTGGTGAACAATGATTTGGAACAGATGTGAAGGAAAGAAGGCATAGCCAAACTTGAGGTACTATCCTGGTCCTTGTATGCACAGACTAAAGAAAATAACAAACAACTGGTCAGGACAGGTAGTCACAGGGCCATACAAAACTGCTGTAGTTTCCACAGTCAGAGTGCAGTAAATTTATCAGTTTATGCTCTCAATGCCCATCACTACACAGCACTTGGTCAAACCCTCCCTTCAACAGAACAGCACCAGATATACGAATGAGAAACCTGGGGATTTACACAAATCTCCTAACACTGCTAAGGTTTGCCCAGATGATGCTTATGAGAGGATGGAAACATAAAGAAGGGAAAGTCATCTGCATGCATGCCAGAAGGCATATGGGGGAGAGGAAAAATAGCTTCACTCATTGAACCTTGGCACAAGATAGAGGTGTGTGGTCAACTTCACCATCTGGCCATTTTATCCACAGCAGAAGATCCCCTAATACCCATTGAATAGGAATTTGAGCAGGCCAGAGTGCTGGCCTGGATGTTTTTTGGGCAAAAAGATCTCTTGTCCTTGCTCAAATTAGGCCATAACTCCTCAGTTGGGTAGGCTAATATACAGAATGCAAAAAGCAGGAAATACATACCACTGAATAATAATACATTTCATCATTAACTCATTTCTGTTCTCATATACTTAAATTAGGGGAGCATTTTAAAAAGCTTGATTAGATGTTGAGAAATTCTCCTCTAATTGTATCACAGAAACATTAACTAAAAGCCAGAAACAGAAAAACTGCCTGAATATTAAAGTTAGGAAACATTTAACTGGATCAAACTGAATACTGAAATAAATGGTGTGGAACCAAACAGTCTGAATCCAAATTGTGTGTAAATATTAAATGAAAGATCTAAATCTCATACCACTGTTATCTGATATCCTTGCTTCTCATCAGCAGTGGCAATTCTCTGCAGGCCACTGATTATTCCTGGCAAAAAGAACATTATCACATCTCCAACTTGATGCCGAAAAACAATGTCATCCTTGTCTGCATCAACGTGGACTTGAGTAAGAATCATCACACACTCCAAGGATGCAAGCCTATATATTAGAAACAAATATGATGAACAACACTCCATATTTTGGAATGATCATTGAAGTGCAATGCTGGACATTTGCACAACTAGAAATAACATAGTCCAGAAACAACATGCACTCATTTGTTTGGGACAAAATACTGAAATTTTGAAGTCACACATTACATCTGAGCTATTTATTTGTCTTTACTTGCATACATCAAGCAGTTACAGTGGAACCTAGAGATTACAGATGATTACTTGGAGAGAGTTTTGAACGTAGTCTTCACATAAATTTACCAAAATCAGTCATTCCTATACTTATTGTTTGTTCCAACTCATGCACTTATACACTTAAAAAACATCAACTCACATTAACATTTAAAACACTAAAAAACTGTTAAAATCATTTTAGTGAAGTTTTTAACAGTTTTTTAGTGTTTTAAATGTTAATGTGAGTTGATGTTTTTTAAGTGTATAAGTGCATGAGTTGGAACAAACAATAATTATAGCAACATGCACGGTGCAACAATAAAAATCATTCCTATACATTTTTATATAGCAATGAAAACCGGGTAACAAAAGAAAAATAATCACTAACATACAATAGCAAGATACAGTTCTACTTGTTTAGAGAGCTGAATGAAGTTGCAGGTATTGCATAGCATACAAATAATAACTTGTAAACATTCATCTTCAAATTAAAAGCATATGACTGAAAATGAAGATGGATGAAAGAAGTGTGGAGAATGGAAAAGGAGAATACCTTAAACTGCTTTAGGTATATAACTATAAAATAAGAGATGTGGAATGTTCAAGGAAAAAAGAAGACTTTCAGTGAAACTGAATGAAAATATTACTGACTGCACAAAGTCAACTGTGACAGTCAGGGGAAGTTCTATGATTTCCTCACAGAACGCTGCAGTTCTGCAGAACACAGCTTTGGAATACCCTAGTTATAAAAGAACTCATTTCTGAAGCATTATCTTAATATTACCAAAAAAGTTTAAATGTCAAACCTTAAAGAACGTAGTTTTTCCCACTGTGCCATTTGGATGGCTATGTAAATACCCTGACCCAACTTGGGTGCATACTTTCTGCTATAAAACTCGCAGATAATATCAGAAGATGCTCGTTTCAGCAGGCTTATCACACATTCCATGACACTGAGCTTCAGTTCCTCTGGAACATCTCCAACTGTAACAAGCAGGCTCCACAGTTATTGGAAAACTTTAGAGGTACTCAACTGGCCAACACATTCCCTACCTTTATGAAAACAAATGTATACTACCATGTTTATAAACTCTACTACTGGACCTTATTCTGAGCTATACACATCCAGTCCATAACAGCATATAATATTTCTCTATGATCAATTGTAATATTGTTCTTCCTTCTGTGTCTTTATGTCTCCCAAGTGGTTTCTTCTCCAGAATCTTTGACTAAAATTCTGTTCCACTACCATCTAATAAAATATTAAATATAACATCGTTACTGTGCTAAAACTCTACGTTATAATAACTAATGAATTAGTATAACTACACTGTAAAATTTGTATATTCACTAATTTAAGTGCCACTAAAATCTATGAGATTTAATGTTCTGGAACTCTGATGCACTATGGCACCCTCGAAACTGAACTATTGTCTCAGATAACATTTATAACCAAGTCATTACTTCTGTTCTTTCAGAAATCTAGTCCCACCCAAGTCATAAGCGATAATAGGTGTCCATTTCACAACCTCCATAAACCATGTAAGTGTACAATAAGACAAAATGATGTAAACATCTATACTAAACCCACAGAAGAAGTACCATGGACAATGGGGATGATAATACCTGAGGCCAGCCACTTTCTGTAAAATGTTATATTCCCCTCAAACCCCTCTGGCTTAAGTCAACTAAACCAATGTGCAAGTCAACAGCAATGGTTACATGTTTATCCCTACCATTATTCCTGCAAATAGAATGGATGGATAAATGAAGGTGAAAATAAGGAAGTATCCTGGAGGATAAAGTGTGACAGCTGAAGGAAGATATGGAAGAAGGAGAAACTTTTTCCATGGTGTCAACGTATGACTTCACATGCAAATGAATATGTGCAGCAAAGATACAGTATTTTTGAATGAAGAACTATACTGGATTTTAAATTTTGAGGAGTATTATCGTGACACACTGTGTACTTGAGATTACTTTTCAATTTAATCTGGATGTCTCATCATCTGATGACTGTTGAATATATAGGGTATGATAAATGCATGAAAGCTTGTCACATTTTGATGACAACCAACATCCTCACATATGAGGGATGTCCAGTATGGTCCCCAGGTCATAAAACTAAATGGGAAGCCATTACAACATTAAATATATCATTGAATATAATTATACTCCAATGTAATTACTGAGCACATATATGCATTTTTCGGTCTCGGCACAAGTTTCAAAACTGCATCGTAGTACAAATCAGGCTCATGAATTTATAAACATTCATGAACAGCCATTTCCACTTCCTAATTATTGTGGAATTGGAGACCTTCCACTTGTTACTTCATCAGGAACGTGCGATCCATCACCACAATAATGCGGCTCCACATAGCACACACTGGACACAAGAACTTTTGCAGCCATTTCAGTTGGAACTTTGGGACATCCACCCTTTTCTTCAGGTTAATGAATCAACATTTGGGATGATACTAATTCCACAACAATGATGAAGTGGAAACTGATTTTCGTGAATACAAATGCAAGAACCTGATTTCCATGCAAAGGAATTTTTAAACTTGTGCCAAAATGGGACAAATTCATCTATGTGCTTGGGGATTATGTCAAAGATAGTGATACTTCAGTGGAATACACGAGCTACATTTAAAAATGTAATAGCTTCTCATTTAATTACTATGACCTACGGAAGGTTACCTACTTATTTAACACCCTATATACCTCAGCATGTTCACACAGATGTGACCTTTGTAGCCAAATCCTTGTAGTGTAACTGCAGCAGAGGAACAGTTACCACCTAATTCCATGACACTGTGTGCACATGTGTGTGCAGGGGAGCACAGGGGGCAGAAATGAGCATCAGCCTTTAAGGATTTTGAGTCAGATGACAAACACTTAAAATTACAAGTCATTTTATAATAATAATAATAATAATAATAATAATAACTCACCCAGATTTGATGTCTTGTGATCATAGATTTGAAAGAAAAGTAGCATGTAGAGCCGTGAAAACTTCTTCAAATCATAAACATGTGTACGTTGCAAGATTTCCTTTACACAGTCCACAAGATATCGTTTTATTTCTGAACTGTTAAGATATCAAAACATGATTACAACCAGGTATACTGCCTACAGACAGTTATAACTGTATGCCAATTGAGTACAGGCATTGCAGATCAGCCTCAGTGAAACATGTGGGAAACAAAAGTTTAGTAGTTATTACTGAAATCAACTGGCAGAGAGGGAAAGCCAGAATCTTATCCCAAGACTACTAGGTCCCCTCTCCAATTTAGATGAAAATGTAAATAAAGTTTAGGTCATGTTAAATACACTTTAAAAAACAATGTTACAGTAAGCCATACTGTAAAAACAGTAGACAAAGTTAGGAATAAACTTTTCTGCTCCCTTATGTCACAGTACTCTACTATTCTGTGGCCTCAGTAAGAGTTCCAATGAATTGAGCCCACTGTTACTCTCTTATGATTGTTATGTTTCCACCTCCCCAACTTCCAAGCACTCTTTTCCAGTCTTTGTGTCATTCCATTCAGAGGAATGTGGGTACTAACTTGTACGTAAACTTCATGCTTTCAGATGTCTGATATTGGATGGAGGGATGTTGGGAGGGGAGGAACTCAATGGTCATACCCATCATCAAACAGATTTCTTTTCATGGCCACAGTATAACACACAAAATGAATACAAAATAGCAGCATTGATGCCACTACCCTTTTATTATAACACTATTACTATATCACTCGCATGTCTGTTGTAAAATTAGTGACATCTTTCAATAACTAAAGCAAAACTTTGACAGATGTTTGAGTTATTTATCATTCTCCTGCATAGCCACCTCCACCAAAACAGTGGATTATTTATAAGTAATAATTAAAATTTTAAAATAATTTGATTATTTCAAGGAAGATATAAATAGCAGATAACCACATTATTAATATTTAGCCCAATTTTTTCTATAACAAAGTAACATTTGGCATTGAAAAGCAGATAGTGCATGAGAAAGTATCTCATTGCAAGACTGACAGAAATGTCAGCCAGTGGAAGTCTCAAAAATAAGTCAGCCTGCATGTATAGTTTGATTTAGGAGGAAATGTATCAAACTTCACAGGCACATAACTTGTCAAGTCATTCTAACTAAAAAATGTCTCATTGACAGCATTGCTTCACTGATACCATGGCAGTGAAAATAATAATGCACAACATATAAAAAAAAAGGTGGACTGAAATTTGTTTACCTAAGCTGCAAGTTTTGCAAATGTAACTCCAGTGGATAAAGAATTAATTCCTGCAGTACTTGAAGCGCTGATGGAGAAACAGTGCGAAGTAGTTCTGTTAATTTTAGAATATGATTTTTTAATGGTTGCTTAATAACATCATTACACGCTGGTTTCAGAACACTGAATGCTATTGCTGGATGTAGTATTTCCATTATATAGTTTTGTATCTGAAACAAATAGAGAAACTAATAACAAATGTAGGATAAAAATTCAGGGGTGAATGCGTAGCCACATGCATCCATGGAGAAATGTTTTAATTCTTGACATGTCATGTTACTCATCTAGTCAAAAAATTCCTCATCCTTTACAGAAGCTTATCTCACATTATTGCTTTCAATAGTAACTCACTGGACACTATCCTTCCACCCTGTATGTTATAAGATATCTAACATTCTAGGAACATTCTAATACTACAGTCAGAGCATCAAAATATGTACTTTAATTTGGTCTTCATGTTACACAAAATTCTCACACATATAAATTCCTCCGATTTTTATCACTGTTGCGCTTCTGTATTTTAACAAGTGAAAACGTGTTTCATTCAAAATTTGTACACATAATTTTTAATAGAATGCAGTAAGTCTGATATTTAAAAATGTCTCATTTACATCGGAGTGCAATTGGGAATTGCAAAAACATAAACTCGTAGTATGTTTATCTCTGATCCATGACGTTTATGCCCTGTGGTATATTTATGCAGCGTTTTCCTTTTGTTGGTGTGCACCCGCATACCCTGCCACAAACAACTGTTGCGTATCTACAAATTACTTTTAAGGTGTCGGAAGTGAGGGTTGATTTTTTCATTGCTCACAGAACAGCAAACGATTTTAAAAAACGCTGTAATTATATACAGTTACAAACTACGCACAAACGGGAGTACTGTATGTACACAAAATAATTATTCGAAAACTGCGCAAGTGACGTGCAACAAACCAGTACAATTGTCAAGGTAAGTGGTTACTTTCGTCATGTTTTACTATCACTGAGTAATACAGCAACTGGTGTGCACCTTACCTAAAGCATCAGCGTAGCAGAACAGGAATACAAAACGTTTGTGATCAGTAACGAATTTCTCGAGTGTAGTTCACTGCATGTGAGGTTATGTTAGGTACAGGTGTTCATACTTGGTTAACATACAAGCAAATGCCTTATGCATTTGATAGAACGGAATGTAACATACATCAGTAAGACCTACCGATTCGACGTGCTTTCAATAGTCCTTTCGTAAACTAACAGGCACATCTACAAATGTCTACGACCATGTTCCGTTGAGCAAAAACGGCGCGAGCTTTTCTGTCTGCAAGGTGCCATCGGTTTCGTTTGCTCAGTTGGAATGTAAGCCAGCTCCCTACTTCGTAACACCCAGAGTCGGCTCAGGGATGACCAGAAGTCAGCGCACGTGACGTATCGCTCTGCACGTGAAGGGAACTATGGAACTATCGACTACAGATGCTTACTGACCTAGTATGTAAACATAACGTTATATCCACATCATTTATAATTCATAATTATTTTCTGACATGGTTGATTAGCATATAAGCTGCAGAGAGTTTCGAGGTAGTGTAGTTGGTACAGCAGCGCCGAGGCTATGGGCTTCGATTCTCTAAATGGTCCAGGCCGGTCCTGGAACCCACCCGGACTCCTTTTGAATGGACACTGGGCCTCCTTTCCCCCCGGGGGAGGGGGGACCTAACCATTCTCTTCCATTTAGTGCCTAAGGTAAGAATGAGCAGAGCTATGTTTCCTATGCCTTCATAGCATGTCACAGGGACAACGTTTGTTGTACCTTTATCACATGCAGAATTTAACGCAGAACAAATGAAGGGAAGAGCTGGATACCTGGGGTTCGATTCCTGGGATTTTCATAGGAGGATTTTCTCTCTGCCATCACAACTAGACCAGTTCTACGACCCATCCCCCCCCCCCCCCACTCAGCCTATTCGTAAAGGAAGCTTGGGGATTTGGCAGCCGGATCGGAAGGTTAGGATTTTGTAGAGTTGTACCTGCATTAGACCAAATGTCCCAATGAAGTCGATCGTCAGCACAGAGACGGAGGTGTTCAAGACTTTTATTTCTGTACTCGCGGACGTTCCCTGACCGGCCTGGAAGTCACATATCTAGTGAGTTCAAGTTAACAATATACTCAATAAGTCTAAGGGATGTTTTATGCCCGGTTTGCCGATTCAGGCCTTTGATAAGTAGTCTGAATGGTGACAGGCTGATGAATATGTTAAACTGAGCCAGCAAATATACCGTGGGGTGTAAGGCATGACGCGCTGTGTGACAAATGCAGTGAATGGGCTTGTGTCGTGGATGTAGTGAAAGTCATGCAGAGCCCACACGTAATTAAGGTTTGTCGGTTTTTCGTGTGACGTTTATCGAGCGTTGGTTTTGAAACACAATGAGTGTGTGTGTTATTAAACTATGCTGTCGATTTATGAGATGACGACATGAATGAGTGCGGAGCACTGATGGAATGATCCTGACAGGGGAAAACCAAGTATTCTCCGAGAAACCTACCCCATTGCCACCTTTCCTACTAAAGTAAAGGTAAAGTTTACCTTAGGCCGGTCCCAGTGGCCGCGCGGTCTAAGACGTAGGTCCGCGGCCGCTTGCCTGCTGGGATTGTGGGTTCGAATCCCGCCGGGGGCATGGATGTCTGTTTGTTGAGTGTCGTGTGTTGTCAGGTAGAGGCCTCTGCGACGAGCTGATCCCTCGTCCAGAGGAGTCCTACCGACTGTGGCGCGTCGTTGTGTGTGATCTAGAAACCTCGAAAATGAGGAGGCCCTGGCCCACTGGGGGGCTGTGCCGCAAAAAAAAAATACCCTAGAGCGGCCACGAAGGCACAGAGAGGGAGTAGGGGTATATCTCTACTACTCTTACTATAACCTCGGCGCTAGATGAGGGTGGGTGGTCAACGCCACGACCTGGCCGCTTAACCCCCGGGAAAGAGACCCCCTACCCATTGTATATGATGCTGGGTGGGCCCAAGGGCCGGTCTGGACGGGTGCGGAAAGTCTCGCCCCCCACCGGGATTTGATTCCCGGACCGTTCAGCCCGTGGTGAGTCGCCATACCGACTACACTATCGCGGCCCACCCACTTTTTCTAGTACAAATCCTAAGCTACAAGGACTGGAATAGGATTGAACCCGAAACTCTGCCGTGCGATGCCCGCGACTAATCGCTTGAGCCATGACACGGCCCGAAGCAGAAGGAAAGATAGTGTATGTCTTTATGTAATTAATAATATGTATGCCCTTTCTTCCGATTTAGACTGGCACCTCTTCTCTAAATGAGAGTTTGACGAAAAAGTCCAGTATTTCTCTACAATATCTGTGTTTAGAAGGATGAATATTCGACAGAGGCTGTATTTCCTTTCCTCACTGGCAGTCCTGTTTCTCTGCTTCTGTTATGCAATGCCATTGCGTGACAAAATGTAATGTGCATTGATTTGTTGTAGGGGACGTTTAACCAGAATGGCAGGAAGTAGAGGATGAGAGATTAATACAGACCTAAACTGCACTAAAATGACGCAATCTTCATGTTTTTCGGCTTCTCTATCTCTCATTTTTTCCCCTCGTCATGGTCCGTTTTGTAAAACTATTGTTTTCACCATTAGGTCTTGTAGTCTTGTGGAAGTGTGACGACGTTTCAGAAGAACCTACTGCCTTCATCGTCACTACTCATCTACGTTGTGATGGTGAGACGTCAGCACACTTCTACCAGACTATGAGGTGACACGTCACAGGAAGATTCATATAAGTTGTCGTGACAAACTCAAAACTAATTGGTACAATTTTTAACAGATATTTATATCACAAATATTAGATATATTTGGATTATACTAACACAGAAATGCCAGCCTTGGCCAAATAGATTGGAAAGGTGTAGGCATGCTCCTTATTGTCAATCTTATGTTACCTAGACTCATGCATGGGAATGTAATTCAAAAATATGAAATTGAAATCCTTATTTCGACACGCAGTCTGCAGTCACGCAGACTTCGGCGCTAGAAGGGGGTGAGTGGTCAGCAGCACGCCCCGGCCGCACTTTACCCCCGGGAAAGACCCGGTACCCATTGCACAGGAGGCTGGGTGGGCCCCAGGGCCGGTCTGGACGGGCGGAAAATCTCGCCCCCGCCGGGATTCGATCCCCGGACCGTCCAGCCCGTAGTACTCAGCAGGAGTAAAATGTGAAATTCATGCAACTTACGGCTTGAATATGCAAGTATTCTGTGTGTATTAACACATGCACGAACTGCAATGAACCATATACAACACACGTACATATGCAATATATCTCACAATTTACACAGGTTTTTAATATTCGCTGCAATAAATTAGGAGGTTGAAAGATAGTCTACCTTAGAATTTGGATTTTAGTTGGCAGAAATAGCTTAACATTGTATCGACTAGTGAAGGTACAGTAGCTTATTCTGCATTAATTTAATGTAATCTATCCCTTTGTGCTGTGACATGTTATACTGGCACATATATTACCGTCAGACACAAGTTTTTAATAATATTATCAACAAATACTACATGTTTCGGTCCTTAAGGACTCTCATCAGGCACTAAAATACACGATTTAAAACATAAGTACCCATGCATTATGTCTTAAGTCCTGCAGTCTATTTTAAAGCCTTATGATGGTCCTGATGATATTATTAACCCTTTAAACCCCGAATTAAATCCCATCTGCTATTTGCTGGCATTATTAGGAGCTCACCATTTTCTCCACGTTAGCAGGATAAGGGTTAAATTATTAACCTTTAGGCTACTAATGTCATATATATATGGAGCACCCATTCTTGATGTTTC
>Ga0268261_10001576_pt1 | contig 15799 bp, 5 predicted proteins | sample TergutNc150P1_FD_190353 | JGI IMG/M metagenome (GOLD analysis project Ga0268261, IMG submission 190353) | Nasutitermes corniger P1 segment gut microbial community from laboratory colony in Florida, USA - Nc150 P1 (SPAdes) (version 2) | ecosystem: Host-associated > Arthropoda: Insects > Digestive... | reverse complement strand
CACACACACACACACACACACACACACACACATATATATATATATATATATATATATATATATGTATATGAGGGAAAGTCATTAATGCTTGCGTGCATACACACACTCACATACACATACATACACGAAAAGCTTTACGCCGGAAATAATAACAGGTTATTCCAGACGGTAATATAATGCTTGGCACACTAGGTGACTCGTGGAATTGTATCGTCTGCATCATTTATTTCACTGTTTAATGAACGCTCTCATTTAAGATGCCTATGGAATAGAAAACCTACTTCACGATGGACCGATAGTTACAGCACTAAACATCAAAATTCTGACATAATTTGTCACTATAGGCTACCCATTTAACTGATTGCTACAAGGACGTCGAAATCTCGTACCGCTTTAGGCATGCATATGTGTATATATATATATATATATATATATATATATATATATATATATATATATATGTGTGTGTGTGTGTGTGTGTGTGTGTTTAACATTTGTCGAAATTGTGCCTACTGCCGTATATTCCAATCTCGTATAATACGCCTAAAATGCGTAGTTTCAGGTTTTATTGTGGAGGGTCAAAGCCGCTTGTTGTAGCGGTAACACTCTCGAATGGTCTATGAAAGTAGCTTCCTTTAAATGTCCATCATGTTCGGTGGTTGTCGTGAGGTTTCCATGATTTTGCTCGGTCTGTCCAGACAGATTTTTGCGATAGATCCCCGAGTAGGATATGACCACTTTCGTCCACAACCATTTCATATCATCAGTCACCAATTATCCTACAATTCAACAGTGTGTATCCTGAGTTACTGCCAGCGTCGTTAAATTACCCACAAAGGAATTTTGTATAGGAAGAAATCAAAGTCAGTAATCCGTTAAACTCGAAGGTTAAACATTTCCCCGTTGTAATAACATGCTTATGGTGCGTCATCTTTTATTAGTTTCTTTATTTCCCCGTACTATTTGCCAAAAAAAAAAAATTAAACGTTGTTAGAAATGAAATGCACGTGAAGTTTTGCTCTCGAGAGCCACTTGGAAGCCAGCATTATTGCACCTGTCAAGCATGTAGCACCTTACATCAACAGAGAAGAGAAACGATTAAACTGAAAACAACATGCTGATTGTTTGGTTGTCTTTCCATTACGAAGGGGATCGGCAAGCTCTTGCCACTTGCGGGCTGCATGTAACTTCGAAATTCATAACGCGGACTGCTTGAGTGCTACATAATGACAAGGTACAAAAGTGTGGGATTTCGTAAGCTGGGTATTCTGTCGACTTATGAGTTTCTGCTTAAAATATATAAGAAGAAATGAGTGGTGAAGCGTGCAAGTGGTCATCAATACCACGGGACAAAGTCTACTTTTGCAGAATTCATAACCGAAGACGCTTCTCAGTAGATTCATGTGCTGCCAAATGCTGTGAATATATCATTCACAAAGGCTCTGCTGTACATAGAATGCTCAGGTTGTTTCTTCCACATCAGTGCTGCATATTTCTCTCGGTGAAATCATCTAACATTATTATTATACTATCATTTGGTAGCATCCCTGTACATGTGCACCAGAACTAAATCATTGCAAAAGGCAATAATGTATTAAGACATTCTATTCCAATTACCCTCTTATGAAAATCTCTGGAACTTGAAAAGCTCTCATTTTGAAGCTATTAATTGATTTAAAAATTGTCAATCAGCGGCTGCCTCTCACTTCTTGAAGTGGAAAAATCCAGAAGTTTTGTAAGAAGGAAAGTGGCTACGATTTTGTAGGCTGATGCGTACGTGCTGCAAGCTCAGTAACGATTCGAAGTATGTGAAATCAGAAAATATGTCACTTAGGCCTCGTAACTTACCGTTTTCCTGAAATCTTATATTCAGTTAATTAAGATACGTTGTTTCGTCAACAGCAAACGCGAGATACATTAGCTATTTCTTGTCAGATTACTCTAGTATAATGTTTTCCTTTTCGTCATGAAAATGTTGATTTCGTTTGGCAGGTGGGGGAAAAAGTATACTAATCACGTGATCTCTACTGAGCCACCTTAATTTACATCATCATATTTTGATCCGAAATATTCCAGAAAATATTGAAAATGACAGTAATTTAAACCGTTACGTTGACTGCAGTCCATAGTTGGAATCACAGTGTCGAAAACGTTTTAATTCCCAATGAAAATAAATTGCTACCTACTGCTACTTGATGAATACAGCAGGGAAAGATACTGGATTTTTCAGATCTCGTGTAAGTAATTTCGCCATAATACAACGGCCCTTCAAGTCATACGGGTACATATGTCAGACACCACCGTGGGTCACACTTAAATGTTTTCCAGGCTGATTCCAGAGAAGCAACAGATTCTTTCTTATTAAGGAACAAAATTCGCCATTCGTAATGACTTACAAGCTGCATAAACTAACGGGCTCTTCATGGGCATTAAAGGCAGTAACAATACCACGAGTAAAAGTCACAAAATACGCTGTGTCTGTGAGATCACTATTTCTATGCATTGCTAGTGCCTAACAATCAAAATAACTGTGTCCACTTCTGAACTTTTCAATAAATTTGCTTCTGGCTCCTCTTGTGTAAGCCTTACAGGATTCCGGACATAGATGTTGACGCCTTGGTAGAAATGTTTTCTTATCTATACATACCTCTTCACCTACAGTTAGGGGCCGACACTTCACAAACTTGTATTTCATGCATGGCCTTGTTGTTGTTGTCGTTGTTGTTTTTGCAATTATTTCCGCCACTACATTATTTGCAGAAATATTAAAATAGCTCCTTTCTTCAAGTATGTTGTTACCCCATGAAAGAAGTTGTAAACCCGTTCATATTAATGCTGTTCTTCTGTCATTCTTTATTCGTAATGACGGTTTATATTGTATTTTTTCTTTACAAAAATGCTTCTCTGACAGATAGGACAAACCGTTTTACATGCATTTTCTGTACAGAAGAAGTTGCTGTTTCAACTTGCTGTTCCAAACCTGATAACTCATTATATCTATACCCTATACACATTTATATATAACATATAAAAGAATGAAGGCCTGTTGCCTTATTTATAGTCCGTGTAGCATTTTTACTTAGGCAGAAAAAGTTAGTAATTAAATTTTTTATGCTAAATCTCAGTGTGCTGCTTCAGATAACAATAATTTTTCATCTATGTACTTCTTATTTTATCCAATTTTATCAAAATTTTCCAGCCGATAAAAGGCACATGTGGACCCTAGGGTGGCGATCCCTGCATTACACCTTACATCTGAAATGTTCCACGACATTTCAGCCTACTTAGCACCCGGAACTAATGGTCATTATCACAAGTTCTTCTTCCACACGAAGTGAATTATTATTATGAGTTGATTCGGTTTACACAATCTGTTTTGGTAGAATAGAAAAGGTCTCGTCAAGGCGACACTGATATTACGAGATGTCGCTAAGTAGGTGAAGAAACTAGACGTTCTTTAGATGTGCCACACTACAAAGAATATAAAGTCGTTTAAAGGAAATAAACAAAGAACAGCTGAAGCCACTGTTCAAAACAGTGCGGCACAATAAGGTGCTACGTAACAAGCTTTTTCTTCGGTTCTGTCCGTGACGTGAAGGGAAAAACGTCCTTGGTAGCCGCATATCGCAACAAAATGAGCGTCATTAGGCGTACGTGCTTTGTGCCAGTGGTATTCGCAAGAGTGTGAAATGGTACTGCGTCCAGAGTGGAGGAAACGCATTCAAAATACAATAAATACACGAGTTCTAAAATTTGCAGATTGAGTAAACACGATTTACAAAGCACTATTCAAGAATACGATAAGTTAAAAAAAAAATCTGACGGTGGTAGTAGAGTGAATGTGAAACCTCAGCTTTAACTTGAAGACAATATTGTTAATGTTATAGAAACATGGCGTGAGAGTGTTTAGTGGATTGAAGTGCCTGGGGTAGGGTAAATTTGCAAGGTGTTTTGAAAACTGAAGTAATTCTTCGATGTCCCGAAAAGTGGGGAACTTCCAGAATATGATAGAAAATATTAGTTCTTTAAGAATGAATCCGTACAATGGGTTTAGTAAACAACTTTTGATAAAATAATGTATCAAACTACACATCTGGAATGTCTAAGGCATAGATATATATGTAATGCGAGCTGCAGAAATGACTACTTGGAAGACTCTTGGTTAGTCTATTAATATCACCACCGCTCACCAAGAAAGGGAATAGAACAAAACGGGCAATGTGCATATAAACGTAATAATGAGGCGCGTCCACGTAACCATTTTTGCCATGGAAAAGCAATGAGTAATAAATATTAGCAGTGTGTGTGTGTGTGTGTGAATGTGTGTGTGTGTGTGTGTGTGAGAGAGAGAGAGAGAGAGAGAGAGACTGCAGCCTCAGGCTGGCCGGCGTGCACTCCCTTTCCCCCTCCACCACTTGAGTGGACCAACACATGTACGTCAATGGGGCTGTCTAGCTTGGCAGCGTTCAGCTTGTGAGCGTATCAAACGGAGGCGCTGGTGGTTAGCGGTTAGCAGTGTTCAAGCTTGTGTGTCTGATGCTGACTCATCGCTCGTGTAGGCTGCATCGATAAGGAGTGCTGGTGATATCACGGGATAAAACGACGACGACCGAGCCTTTGTTCACAAGCAGCCGACAAGCTTTTTACGAGATGTGCTGAACAGGTTGGGGCAAACAGCTGACAAGCACTAATTGTAGCATGTTTGGATTTCTCGTCTTCGATGAAACAGGCTGAGTTCCGAGATTTTTAACATACCACTGCTTAGGGATCACCGAAGTAAAGATTGTCACAAAAGGGACTTCGCTGAAACCGATCAGCGACGCAGAACAGCAAGAATCGCAGAATTAAGAAATTATAAACTCTGGGGAAAGCCTGGAGTACGAGGTTAACTCAGCCTTATTAGAGGATGCCACTTCTGAAATACAAGATTCTGCTGCGGCTGCGCATTCAAAGGCTCCAAAGAGAACGAGATGAAAGTCGACAAATTGTCAGGAATAAATGCTGCGTTTAGAGAAGAGGAATCTCGAGTGGTTCGTTAAGCAAGGAGATGACAATAATGAGATTCGAAATTTCTTCACGTCTCTGCATGAAACAACTCTCTGCCACAAGAAAGTTGTTTTTGAGGCACAGCTCAAAACATGGTGGCAGATGAGATTGGTGCACTACAAAATAAAGCAATTAGCGTAATTCTTCTGCTTCATCTTCAGCCCAAAACTCGTTCATTTTTTATGACAGTAGGTCTAGATTACCCTATTAATTCAAATTACAGTTACTGCATATCATGATAATTGCATTATTCCTGCCACGTGTATTATTTTATCTGCTGGTTTATTTGTCAGTTATTATGAATGTAGCAGTCTTCCAGTGAACCATACCGGCTGCACCACGTAACTGTATACACTGTGTTAAATGTGAAGAATTTTGGACTTCCCACAGTGTCAAAAAGTCCGTCTTCCACGAATACTCTTTTCTTAAAATTTGTTGAGCTGTACGAAAAGTGCTGTCGTATAGCCTGCACTATGCAATCAAATGTTTAAGGCAAATTCTGTAGTACTCAAAAACTTTAGTGAGATGTTTCCTCAGGTCATTATAAGAGGTGATAAAATACCCGAAATGACACAGGCTTTTAAATATGGCATTCCTGCTTCGCCACTCCCCGCCGCTTAAATCAAATGTTAAGGTAATGGGTTGTATTCTCCGATAGAAACAGAGTGACGCTCTGAGTGACGCCATTGTATTACTAGCCAGTCACTACAACGCAGGACACAACAACCCCAATGGCTTGCAGGCGCATGCAAGTGAGTTGTTGCCACGCATAACCTTAGGTATCCCGCACGCAAAGCGCATGCGCCGTATTATATTGTGTCACAAGTGGCCTGTCTGGCTCTACCGTAATTTTCCACATTATCTTATAAAAATAAAATGTTTTTTTTTTTTTTAATTTTATCTACAACCTTGCCTGAAACATTTCACTTTGTAAGAAGAGTGTGGCGAGATGTTATCATAAATGTACATATGTCTTCATGTAAAGTACCCATGATTATGATAAGATGTTAATGAAACTTGAATTTCCTGGACAGATTTTCGAAAAATATTCAATTGTCAATACGCATGAAAATTCTTAGTGTGGGAGCAGAGTTGTTCTATGAAAACAGACAGACGGACAGATAAGATGAACCTAATAGTCGCTTTTCGAAAGTTTGCGAACCCGCTTAAAAAGGGGGAACACAAAGTAGAATATAATAGGCATAAGCGAAGAGATTACTCCCTATACGAATTATGCAAACAGAATGTGAGTAAAATAAATCCATTTAGGTTAAATATGATTGTACTTAATTCTAAACCAACACTTGGCCTTCAATTGAGACTCTTGTAAGATGATTTTGACGCGGGTGTGGGCATTAAGTGGCTTAATCCATGATGACAAAAAGATTTAACTGTTCCTCCTTTTCTGTTTAAGAACAATCTTAAACCCACCACACGCCATAAAACTGGTTTGAAATTTTAAGGTTTTTTTTTATATTTTGGCCAGAGGGCTCTAACGGTTTAGCTATATTGAGTGTGTAGGGGTGTGGAAACTGTAATATTAGAGACATACCCTATCCTGCCAGCAACTTCCCGGAAATGTTACCCATATTACAAGTGTGTATTAAATTATATATATATATATATATATATATAAAGTTGTTCTCCTGTAATGTATGTGATTGTACGTTAATGATTGCTTGTTTAGAGGCAAATTTTCCTGCATTCTAAACCATAGCATTACTCACAGTTTAGTAGTCAATGCTCTGCGGCCCTTTTGACCTCAGCCTCTGGCTAGAGCGCTCTGCGATTTCCAGAACCTGAAGTGAAGACACAAAAGCGTGCACCTAGAGGGTATCGAACCCTCTCTATCCTGAATTGGCCACTCAGCTTCTTTAGTAAGTGACCGTTATGAACTTCACAGAACCGCTGAATATCTCTCACGAAACTCATTTTGCGTGTCACTGCTTAACAATAAAAAAGTCTTAGCAGATTTAAGGTCGTAAAATTTGATAGATAGGCAAAACGTTTCGAAGTAATTTGCTGCTTCCAAACCCAGGTTTTCATGAAGATGGTTACAGTATTCTTCCAAAACAATATTGCATATTCGTATACCAGACAACACGATGTCGCATTTTTAAAGATTGTGTTCTTGATACTCACCGCAGAATAAAACTGTGTTCTCATTCCTGAACGTGAGGATGGCCAGCTTAAACCCATAGCAGGGTCACATAATTCGTAAGGACTCGGCCGAAGGCCGTACTAAATTACTAAACACGATATGGCATAAATAAAGGTTGATTCACTGTATCCTGTCTTAAAAGTCATGAGTTATAGTTTTTCAGACCTTGCCTCTGCTAAAATATTTGCCAATTATGTTCTGAAGGTCTATTATATTACATGTGCAAAACTCTTACTGAAACTCTTCAGGAGACCGAGGGAGGCAAATAGTTTCCTCCATGCCCGCATGCGACTCGTGGGCTGCAAGTTGGTCAACCCTGCCTTAATGCATGCCTACCATTATTACATAAAGCTCATTTTTCCAGTATATTCATCCATGATCGTCTTCATAAGTCTGGCGGCAACTGTACTGACAGTGTTTCTTGTGCTCACCTGCTATCGGATATTCGTTGCCGTGTTTTGGTGGGGACATGACAGAGACGTCTTCGTTAATGGTAAGAACGCTAAGATTTATAAAGGCTTAAATATGTTCTAACGCAATCGTTACAAATTTGTCAATTAAATTGCTAGCGATCAAGCGATTTCCTTTCGCATAACCTCTATCACTCTATTGCATGCTCGGTCTAGTAGATTTGTTGGAGCCTGGCCGTGAATGTATACAGGAAACTACCATTATATGGGGAAGTATATAACCATCTTAAAAAACACTTAATTGTTTATTTCAAATAAAATTCAAGTAATAATTTAAGATGGCTGTAGTTTACACCATTTGAATGTACAAGAGAATTACTCAGGTAAAATTCATCCTAAAGCAGGCCATAAAGGCCCAGAGGGAGAGTAGAGGTATAGCTCTACTCTTTCTTTAACCTCGGCGCTAGATGGGGATCGGTAGTCAACACCAGCCCTGAAATAGAACCGGTACTCATTTTACAGGAGGTTGGGTGGGCCCCAGAAACAGTGCGGAGAGGTACGAAAGATCTCGTAAGCAAAGTAGGTCACGTATAAAACATAGTGAATAGGAAAAAGCGGTGAGTTGACTAAGATTAGCAAATGGCCATAATAATTTTAATTTAACTCTGTCTGTTAATTTAAACGCAAATGCAGGCGAGATTTATTTTTGCCTACATGTGGCCCCATACTTATTAAATTTAGGGGGAAAAAAAGTTTTCTAATAAAATCTGAGTTTATTGAATATATCGCGAAAGCGTGTGGTCATTATGAAGACAAAGACTAAGACGGAATCGTGAAGAACATCACCTCGGCTTCTCGTATCAAACGTGGCAGATACGATTTAATAGTAGGTAAAGATTTTTTAAATCAGTTTTCGACAGATGTTACGAAAATGAATAAGGAAAACGTTCAAACTTTACGCGCAATTACATAGTGTTTACAGGACTTTTAGGGTTTCTACCGGCATGGTAGGGTACTTGCAAAAATTCCTACCCGGAAATATTTTCCCTTTTTAATAGACATGCTATAAATGGGAGTTTGTTAAATCGGTCAGGTATTATATCTTGCACTTATCTTGAAACCGCCCCTTTGAAGGCCATTGATTGTTGTTGGTTTGTTTTGGTTCCGATCCCGATTACTGCTTTGCCGCATCAATGTCCTTGTCTCCCACGTAGCCTAGTATTCTACCGAGAAAATAGAGACAGCAGTTTTCTTATAGACATTGACAATGCATTGTAAACTAAAAAGGAATCTTGACATTAAACTTATTTTATTATTTTTGCAAAATATCTGGTTCGTATGTACCCGGGTACAGCCTCTTCAGTATTCAGTTTGTGTATTATTGACAACAATGTCGTAATTTGCGATCTGGCAAAGTGTGAGGGAATGGCACAGGAGTTGTGACGGTTTATTTTTGTTTCCTAATTTAAAGAAACATCAGAGGTTTGATGAGAAATAAATATTATTTACAAGCAAATCATTTACTTAAACTTAGGTATAATTTGTGATTTTGGTTCCACCCATGCAACGTGTATAATATTGAAGACTCTGGATAAATATTATTGTTTTTCCAACAAAACAAAGCCAATACAAAATACTGCAACGAAACATTAAGTAGTTTGATAAGGTAAGTATTTGGTGCAATGTTCGTAGTTTTGAATAAAATATCCCATTCAAATTAGTTATACGTAAAAGACGGCCGCAACGACGCTATAAGACTGCATGGATTTTTACCAATAAATCGATATTATTTAAGATGACGATCTTCTTGAATATAACAACTTCCATTTTCTATTCTGAAGGCAGCGGCAACATGTTTTTTTTTTTTCGAGATTTTGGCACCTCTCTTCCAAACTACAAAACGTCTCATCCGAATAAACGGCGATCTTAATACTGACTTCGGTAAAAATCTTAATACATGAGTAGACGAACTGTATTTGAAAGTACCATATCGCAATATTACAATCACAACATAAACATGTTTAATTTATGTGTTTTCACCTAGTGCGTACTATAGAGAATGCTTTGCGTAATGAATGTTTCATTTGCAGAATACCGCACGGTTGTGTCCATTGTCAAAACGCAAACTAAGCCAAGATGGTCGGCGACACGCCTGGAAAAATGCAAACATCCATCAGGTAGAAGCAAGGAATGAGACCGCTCGAATCAGAACTTATCTCCGTGTTTAGCGAATTTTCAGTATAGCACATAAGTTTCAGCTACCCGATTTACTGGTAGGAGTCCTTTCTATTAATTAATTAATTAATTAATTTTTATCTACAGGCTAATACACACCTCGCTTTCTTAAAAGTGAAATCACTTTGAAATTCAAGCACATTGAACAAATTTTGGTTATTTTCTTCTAGATCTGGATTAATCTGTGTTTGACTGTAAAGGCTGGACACTTCTTGCTTTGAAAGAAAAATATCTGCGTGTTGTTAGCATTCAAATAATTCTTCAAAAGTATACTTGCCAACTACGTGCTACGACATTCTGAAGCTCCGTTTTACTGTTTTACTCCTTATTACTCGCAAGCTGTAAAACAAAGACTGTCCTTACCAAGAAGTTCAGTGAAATATTTCTTATACTTTAAGCAGCAGAAAAAGACGACTGTAAACAATCAAGCGATATTTGCGGTCGTAAACGAAACAGTGCCAAATGTTAAACATATTGTTAATGTAATCCTAATTGTTTTAACAATCCAAAGACTTAACGACAGTTCTTTATTACAGACTGGATAAATATGCGGCCACTAGACCTAACAGATTCTGTAAACGACGTATTTTAACAGATCATTAATACTTATAACTTTAGCAAAGCACACATAGTAGCTCCCTGATGATGGTTGTGAAAAACCGAAACATGTAAATTTTAATGTAAATTATAACATTTTTAGAGCAATCTAGTTGTGCATCAGTTGGATAAATAAAAGACTCTATAGTATCAAGATGCACGGTACAACTGTGAAAAACAAAACGTTAAACATATTTTTACTATCGGGGAGGATAAAAAAATTTTGTAGCTATTGAGGATTAGGTTTTGTGGAATATTCTGCATCTCTGGATAATATACTCACGACGGTTTCAAGACAAAGTAAAGTTTTCCCCTTTTAGTAACCAAATTTCCCAGACATTTCGAGACTTGAATATTAGGAAAGCAATACCGCTTCGAAAATATCAAACCTGGCATATAGCTTAGTACCACTAGACGTGGATAAGCCCATAAACGACATACAGTAGCCACTATTTAAGTAATGTGTAAGTAATATGGTTTTAACGGTGATTCAAGAAAAACACCTTACCCTGAAGCGATAATTGTGTATATTTTGGATCACAAAATAAATAAGCAGAACGTACAATAAATGTACTGTCATACTTACAAAACATGAATCTATTCCAAATTAAAAAAAATATTTGCAAACCTAGGCCTTCTGAAGCATAATTTCCTTCTGCAAATTAAACGAAGTACACGTAGTGTCCACGTCGAACTTCAACGCAGTGCGTTCCACGTCTGAACAGTGACTGCCTGACTCGCTGTAAAATTTCGATTATTTTATGAGTTTTCTAAAATCCATTCTGTATTCGTTGTCACAAATACCTACGTCACCGACGTCTGCAGCATAAACGGCAGATCCTAAATGTCTCCAAAGATAAAGTGTACTGCATTTAAATCAGGGGAAGAAGCAGGCCAAGCTCTTATCCTACCTCGTCCTATCCATTGTTTCGGAAACACATTGTTCAAGGATGTTCAAGTTGCAAGAAGAAAATATGTTTAAGCAGCATCATGCATGAACCATAAATGAATCCTAGCCTGCAGATCCACACCTTGGAAAGACTCTGGAACGACGTTTCATAGGAAATCGTACTAAACAGCCCCAGTGGTGGAAGCATATAGGGTCCCAAAAGCATTTCTTTTGCAATGCTTGCATGGAAACTGATGGTGGACCATTCTAACATGTTATTTAACCACAAGGAAGCCGTAGCTTGAAAACCAGGCTGCAGAAGGCATATATTCATATAGTCTTTTTTGTGTTGTGGTGTAGATTCACCTTCTGTAGTTTTGGCTTTGAAGTTTTTGTTCATCCTCTGTGTTAATACAACAAACTCACTTTCAAATTTACAGTGTAAAGTACTCTTTAAATAAACAGAATTACATAAACTAAAATGTGATTAAATTTGCGACCCACTGCAAAATCATAATAAAAAATCTCACTAGGAATTTTCATAGGTGATACCACATAGCTGTATTTCAGATTATTTATTCTTTGATATGCGTATTGACAGATTTGCTTTCGATATGTATGTCCAGCTGGAGATATTTGATCTTATGAAAACCGATTTTGATTCTGAAAATGTGATCATTTCTAGCTATGGTTGAAATAAAATATACAAACTTGTAGAAATTTCTTAAGAGAATCCAATAGCGAACGTAATGCAATCTCGAACAAGAACGGAGATTGCTGTGTTTGATTCAAGCGGTCTCAAATACCATTGGTGCAATTATACCACTAGATTACTTTACCAAAATTACATACGAGTATAAAATACTACCACATCGTGTTTCTTCTTCCCTACAGCTTACAAAGACAACGGATCACCGCCTAAATATTCATTAGTGAGCAACTCTCCATGAATGCTGCAGCCGAGAACAGAGTCCTGCGATCAGTAACTTCGTTAGCGATAAACTTTTTAACGGTAGATCTTTACTCTTTTTACCTTGCTTTATAATCTGTAGTTTCCACTATAAATTAACTTGTTTGAGACAGCTTAAACATGTGGTAATGCGTATTGAGAAAAGCATGGTATTGGTATAAGTCTGATCGTAATATTGACATCATATTCGCAATACTCTTACACGTGATGAAAACTTGTGCTACATTCCTTGCTTGCAAATTGACGGTCTGTTGCCTTACAGAGAACATGTAGGCCTACTTCACAAACGTTCGTTTTCTTCCAAACAAGCTCTATATTCCTATGGAAAGCCATGTAGTTAGGCGGGGTTTAAAGAAAGCGAATCAATGAATACATACATAGAGAATAATATAAGCCATTATGAAATCAATTGAAAACTATTATAAAATGTTTTGTTGAAAGTAGAGGTTTTATTACTTCCTTTCTATGTGCCAATTTGACTGATAACTAGAACTTGCAACAAACAGTTTGGTATAGTATTTACTTTAGTCCTCCAGATCAGTTGTTTCTTATGTGTAATTATCATACCTTTTGTTGTTTGTAAATAGTAATCACTGGATAAAATTAAAGTAACGTGTGATTTATTATATACCGAAAAGAGAGGTTACTCTAGCGTCAATTAAGGCTTCAGTAACCAGAGTGACTTTATTGTTTCTGACCCTCTGCACCTGAAAATGTAAATCGATGCAACTTCGAAAAATATAGCTTCTAATGGTTCGCCCGTCACCTCATTTTTCCCTGTCGACGGTGGTGCTGAGCAATCTCCAGCTGAGTGCTAGTTTACATTCTGCTTATATGTTCAAGTAGAAAGTTTGAAAACCGAAGGCTGATTAACCCTTTAAACGCCGAATTAAATCCCATTTGCCCTTTACTGGCATTATTAGGAGCTCACCTTATTTTCCACGTTAGCAGGATAAGGGTTAAGAACAACTTAGACTCTGCATGGGCTATGCTCGTGTAACTTGCGGAAAAGGAATCCCGTTCAACACTGGCTCTCAGCGTCACAGTCATATTCCGCTAATAACAAGGCGATAAAAAAGTTTATTTACCTTTTACAATAGCAATGGTACTGAAATCGCCATTTTAATATATGGGCTGTAAGTATTTTGGCATCGCATGATTTTTGGTGTGTTTCGCAGTCAGGATTGTCCCTTATACCGCCTAAATTTGCTTTTTGGCGCTTGGGTACTATGAGAAATTTGCTGAAAGCAAGCGGTTCTTTTGATATGTTGTAATCATGTATCTCGAATATTTCCCGAATGCACACCCTTGACTCTGTTAGCCGAAACAAGTTGCAGTAAACCAGACTAGACTCATCGCCAAGCTCCGTTTCACGTTTAAAATAGTTTTGGAGAACATTCGCGGCTTTTATAATTTTGAAAAAAATTGGCTTATTTTCTCTTTACCGACTCCATCGGAAGGTAATTTCGAGGGGAAATATATATATTTTCCCATGCTATCGATCAGTTACTTTGAGCTTTTCACATCCCAAAGAGTGGGGCAAAATTAAGCTACTGGTAGAAAGGATAGTGATCTTCGGTCCTATTCTTCAAGGCTCTTAAGTTTTCCTTCCGAACATCTCTGTAAAAGCATTAAATTTAAAGTATTTCTGCAGCTTGGGATTCGTGACAGTATAATTTAAGATAAATTCGGTTAATGAAGGAAAATGCGTTCTGAAACAATGCCCAGTTTTATCGTCTTCCCATTTTATCTGAACTGGACTCTATGTCAAATATCCAGCTTACATTCACATCTCTCCATCTTGGGATGGCTCGCGCTGTGATCTGAACCAAGAAACAGTTAGTCGTATTGAACTGTGACGGTACATAAATGTCACTAAAAATAAATGAACTTAATTTATAAGTCCCGTGTTACTTGAAAGAAATTTATACATACATATATATATATAATAGAGAATATTTGTCCTCATAGCAAATGAATGAAAATGGTGTTGGAGAACGTTACTCAATAAGGAGTTGCAAAATTTATATATGCCTATTACTACTATGGCACTCCAATTGAAACATTTTCAATAAATGTTTATACATCATTCTAAAAACACGAAGCCTCGATAACCGGTTGTGTTCCCTTTCTCAGTTAAAAAGAATTTGGAAGAAGCCTGAGTAAAGAAAATTATCTCACATGCTTATTTATTGGCCTACGTATTTTCCTAAACGGAAAGACGTATGTTTTTGAGATCATCATGCTGTCTCTATCTGTGGGTATCTCACATAAATTCTTGAAAAACGTAACAGATATTCAGAAGATCTGGTATGAGCGTAATATCCTTTGACATCCTGATGCCTGAAGTTTTCATTTCCCACAGTCCGTAATAACATGTCAGAGATGCAAAGGTGTGAGAAAGGAGGAACTTCTTCTCTTAGTCATCACATGTTGAAGTAATATTTTGCATAATGAGACAATCGAAAATGGCCGCCGTGCAAAAAAATAACTTTAGATTTATCTTTTATTATTTTAACTAAGGAACAGAGGGACAAGGAATATGGAACCTGAAAATAACACGCACACCTGTATATTTTGTATGAAATGGTACTTGTAACTGAACAATTACAAACATGGTGATGAAATGCGCATATTTGTGATTGTAGGTGACGAATTTAACGTGTACAAAATCGGCATTTCAATTGGCTTAATAAGGTATTGAAAAAAGTAGAGGAAACAACAATAGTATTATCAAGACTTAGGGTTTGCACATCCTAAGCACATATGCAAGGGGAAAATAATTTTTCAGTCATATCGGAATGCCTTATTTCCCGTTAAAGAATAAAAGTAGGCCAAAAGTGGTACCAAAGTATGTATCATGAATTCGGCTGGCTCGGGATTCGTGCGCTTTTGTAAGAACCGGTGTAGAAATCCTTCGCCGGCTTAATAATGTAAACCGCTGAAAAAGTGAATGAATGACAAATGGAGTAACATATAAACGAATCGGTGTCATTTATCCCTTTTTTGGTTAGGTGGATTATGGACTGCCTAGTTACGTAGTCAGTAACCTGCTTAGTTGGCTAGTTAACGTGTTAGTCTCTCAGTCGACGGTATCACCGGTCTTCATATAAATGCCAGTAAATTCTGACAGAAAAAACTCACAAGTCGAAAGATGCATGACATAACAATCTGCACAATAGAATTATTTAATCTCTTGAAGCATACTCGTTACTGAGCATACCAGCTGCATCAGTATTAGAAACACTAAAATTTTCCCACATGCTGTATGACTGTCACAGTTAATAAGGATTATTTTGGTATACATAAAGCATTAACCCTTTAAATCCCGAATTAAATCCCATCTGCTATTTGCTGGCATTATTAGGGGCTCACCATTTTCTCCACGTTAGCTGGATAAGGGTTAAATTATTAACCTTTAGGCGACTAATGTCATATATATATATGGAGCACCCATTCTTGATGTTTCTAGATCACACACAACGACGCAG
>Ga0268261_10001575_pt1 | contig 15801 bp, 18 predicted proteins | sample TergutNc150P1_FD_190353 | JGI IMG/M metagenome (GOLD analysis project Ga0268261, IMG submission 190353) | Nasutitermes corniger P1 segment gut microbial community from laboratory colony in Florida, USA - Nc150 P1 (SPAdes) (version 2) | ecosystem: Host-associated > Arthropoda: Insects >... | reverse complement strand
AGCTGTACCAGTATCATGACCTATACCAGAGGTAGCAGATACAGTTTTTAGTACTCCTGATGATGGGTGCTGTGACACCCGAAACATGTAGAGTGACTGTGCAGTAAATAAATGTCTGCATACTGTTGCATCAAGTTGGACGTTTTTATTAACAAAGTATTGTACACTGACTATATTCCCAGATTTTCTAGTTTATTATTTTCAGTATGAATATATTGTCAATTACAAATCATCCATCTCTGAATCTGTTCCGATTGTCACTGGTAATTTTTTCAATATACGATTTAATTTGTTCCAGAACTATATTCACCAAAATTTTATAAGGTGCATTTCCTAATGCTATTCCCCTTTCATTCTCATATATATCTCTATCTCCTTTTTTGTATATAGGAACTATTAATATTTCTTTCCATTCTTCAAGTATTCTTTCCACCTCCCAAATTTGTCTTACAAGTTCATACATTCTATTCAATAGTTTAATTCCTCTGTATTTTATTAATTCCGGACATATTCCATCATTTCCAGTCGCCTTGTTATTTATTTTTCTCATTGTCTTTTTTACATCTTCTATAGTAAGTTCTTCTACTAAAACTTAATTAATTTCTCTATTTCCTATTTTAATTAATTCTGTGGTTCTTCTGCTTTAGTAATTTATCTAAATATCCTTTCCATATTTCTGCTCTCTGTTTAGTATTCACTGCCAATTGCAATTAAAAGCAGAATATGTTCATAAATTTTAGTAAACCACCCCACCATCTAATAACACAAAATTCAATTTGGGCATTGCCATGGCTCAGAAAGTCAGGTGGTCAGTCGGTTGGTCAGTCTGTCAGTCAGTCCCTTCTTACTTTGAATCTCCGGGTTCATTCCCAGGCCAGTCCAAGAGGGATATGGGGTGGATGAATGGTCACTGGGACATGTTTTCCCTAGGTAATTATATTTAACAGCTGTCACATTTACAGGCACCAAACATGCAGACATTGCAAATCCAGCAGGTGCGTTTCTACAGCCTTTCATTTTCAACACACTACAAAGTATTATATCAAATTTCCTCACCTCCCTTCAAGCTACATCATCTGTAACATACAGTACGACTCACATCTTTTAGGATAACGTCAACTGCCTCCTCTGTGCGTCCAGATGCAACAACAAGTCGAGGAAGAGGGTCAACCGGACCACCACCATTTACTTTCTCCTTCTCATTTCTCTGTAGCAGAACGTGGGCATTTGCCCCACCAATTCCAAATGAACTCACACCTGCCAGGCAGCCATTCCAGGGATGCTTCTCTGTTACAACCTACAGCATATGACATTCATATAGATATTTCCCAGCCAGAATGTGCAAGCTAATGCTGCTGATTTTCAACAGAACTTTAATTTTGTAACATGCAAGTATACACAGATTAATCAACTCCAATTACCAGAATCCTCACAAAACTACACTGGCTCAGCTAGTCAATAATCTTCATTTTCTACAGAAAACAAATGAGTCTTATGGAGCCTATCTTTGGATCCTATCCTAAGCCAAACCTCATGGCATTCTTCCCTTGCCTAGTTACAAGAATCAATTCAAGCCTGATTCAATGAAACAGTTAAATATTTATATGAAGAAGAAATAAATTTTATTTATCCAGGTAAAAGTCTCTGCATTAGAAATAAATAAACATCAGGATCAGCTAAACTTGCACAATTACAGAGAACATATTTGGAAAATGTATTAATTCAAACTGGGCCTATGATTTACCACTCTTATCATTCGAATAAAATATGTACCTTCAAACGTCCTGCAAGCAAGCCTTCCACATCTTGTCTTGGGTTGGAAAAGTGCAGGTTAGGTGGGATAAGTCCATGTTCCATGGCAATGAGAACCTTCGTAATGGAACAGAGCCCAGATGCCGGTTCAGAATGTCCCATATTGGACTTGACTGACCCTATCAAAAGTGGCGTCTGCCTTCCTTTACAGAAAACTTGGTCTAATGCAGCCAGTTCTTCAGGATCACCAACCTGCATTCAGTTACAATGTTTCATTAACTAGACTGCAATTAATGTAAGCAATGATTTTAGCAGCATTTTACTAAGGTAACCTTAACTTTCAAAATATCACTAAGTTTTACAGTGCATGTGTAAAAGTGGATTAATTTATGCTAATACAAAGAAGGACCTTCCCTCTGCAGTTTTTCATGAATATCATAAATCCTCAACAGCATCATGTGCATTATTTCTTACAATTTCACCCAGAAGTGAACAATAAATGTGAAAAGGAAGGACAGAAATTCATTTACATCACACTGTAACATATGACTTTCTTCTCACTTATTTTCATAAAACCCAAAAGAGCACAATGGCACTATGTGAAGATATGCTATATCTAATTTCACACAAATCAATCAAGACAATTTGGGATGTACAGGCAGAAAATCATGCATTTCCTTAAGTAAAATGTGACTGTCACTGAGTCAATTTTCATAAAACTCACACTTGCTATACAAATTGTGTAAACTACTATAATAATGAACTTCATGAAAATTGAACAAATGGTGGTGTTACTGACACCAGGCTACAGATAGAAAGACAGAGAGTTGTAGCCCCCACAAAAACATTCCTGTTTATATTGTAAAGAATGATTAAAGGCAGTGTAACCAGTTTATGAGAAAACCACAAGATTTTGTGTTTGTTTTTTTACAAGCAGATTCCCTCTAATTAGGGTTCTTAAGTTTGGATCCTCAGGATTCCAGATTTGTAGGAATGCATAAAAATTTTCCATAAAAAGCAAATTTTCTTTATGCCTAGATTTCTTTTAAGAGGGGTTTAACATACTAAATATTTAAAGGAAATTTTGTGGGGGACAAATCATTACATTTCATATAATCATCTTTTTCAGCTGACACACATTTGGAGATTGTTCTAGGCATAGAAAGAAATACCATAAGAAAAAGTTCCATTAAAACTGAGATCAGCATACCCTTGACACATAAGTCCATGGACCTCCTCCAGAAAACCTCCTGGAGCTTCTGCCAGGATTAATGCACCACCTTCCTGACTTAGTCTGACTGAAATCTGGTACTTTTTTAATGGGGCTGAACATGCAGAATTCACGTGGGTACTAGTCCAGGTTAACTGGAGAATGAGTTAGCACCATTCAGTGCATGTACACAGTGTGGCCACATGTGGACATGCAACATTATGACATCTGACATCTGAGGTTATCAGTGTGGTGATAAAGAGAATTCAAGACTTTCAGGTTGTTAATGGTATGTCTGTGCATGTGTGTTTCCCAACAATCTGAAGGTGAAAAGAACCTCCACAACAACAGAAACTGCTTAAAAAGTGGCACAGTATAACATCCCACAACACTCAAACTCTCACTCTGTCACCTGTTGTGAACACATTGGGATATGTATCCACAAAAGTGGTACCAATTTGCTCAAGAAGGTTCCACAACAGCACAGTTTTCTAATTATAATGCCAGGGTCTTTGAACATTGCACAAGAATGTGCCTTCTGGCCATTAGTGTCATTTTTTAGGCTCATTAAGTACAAAGAACTATATTTTCTGATATTTTCGTAGCAGAATAATTTAGGATTCATATTTTTGGGATCCAGAAGAAAAGAAAGAATAAGAAATTAAATTTGTAGTGACAGGCCAGAAGTCAAAATTTGCTAACACACTTTGAAAAAAAAACAGCTGCAATGAATTCAAAAGAAAACAGCCATCAATAATTCTTCAAACAATTTATCATTCCAAGCCATGATGTATCTTCCAAGTATCAATAAGCTCACCTTAGTGCCAGGTGAATGTGGTTCAATAAAATCAACTGATGATGGATTAATACAACATTCTTCATAAAACTGTTTCATTAACTGGGCCTGCAGTAGTCGAGAAGGGAAGGTGATGCCTTCTTCCTTGTAACCATCATAATTAGTCTTGGCATGCACCAATTTTGCATATACCCGCTTTGCATCACGAGCCTTCTGCAGGAATATTACACAAACAGCTTCACTCCTTGCATAGCCATCAGCTGCAAAAACAACACATATAACATATTAAGAGACCTCCTTCTGTTCAGCCAGTTGCAGAGAAACTTAAATGAGTGACTGAGGCATTGAATATTATATGGCTCTGAGGTGTGATGCCTCATTTTAAGGGAAATTGCTGCCTTCTGCAAAGTAACACAACAGTCATCGGTAGTGTAGTGACAAGTGTTTCAAAATATCATAGTGCCTTCATCTACTACATCAGGCAGTCCCTGAACCCACAGATGTGGTGTTCCTTTGAAAGCCTGGAAACTACAGAACTAACTATGGCAGAATATCCTACAAGATTTAAATTTTCTTCCAACATTTTGGTACCTCTCTATCAAGTTACATGGCATCATGTGCCAGACATCTGTACAGTGGACACTCACAATGGCGAGAAACTGAATCTCATTTATGTAAATAATGTTATTTATAAAAAGCACTTCCATCAACTGAACTTGCATGATATATGTCAGTCTATAGTGGAGAATCCAACTCTTCCTCCCAAGCGTTCATATACAATAAACGTCACTGCAGTTGACTCACAATGTTTACTTATGTCTTTTTAAACAGTAAATCAATGTGCACTTTTGATTACAACTTCACTGCTGCTTATCTGGAAAAAAAATTCCTACTTTTATGGAAACTACAGTCCCTTTACCATACGGTCATATCATACTTTTCTGAGATCAATTTTAATACTATCTTCCAATATATGGGTGGGTCACCTAACTTGTTTCTTCCATGCAACTAACAGAACATTTCATATTTTCACCAAAGTACATACTTTGCTGGTTAATGAAAGAAAAAAAATTAAACAGTTGACCGTGCAGTATCACAAGTCTCAAGAATGAGAAGCAGCTTTACTAAAATAGTCAATGAACATAGCTGTGACACTGTCAATGAATTTATGATGTTTAAAATGACTCACAGTCTTACTACTTGCTGTATGTAATGGATTCAGTATAACATTTGAACATCCTAAATATACATGTGAACTGTACTAGTTCAGAATATTTTATTTTATGACTTACTCCAAATTTCAATGTCATGCAACATGTCCTTCCCATCACAATTCTATTTTCTATGATTCTCATAATACTTGGAAAGCAGTTAAAATTATAAAGCTACCCATAAAAAAAATCCAACCTCCTGTCACTTCCCTAATCTTAGGCCCAAATACTAACACCAGCACATTGTTCTGCAACAACTGCAATCTACATCCTGCCTATACAATACAACAAGACCAAGTTTACAACACATACATTACAATAAGAATGTGCATGTCACATCTTACAGACAAAGATGCATACCATCTCTGTCAAATGACCTGCAGACGCCTTGGCGGCTGAGGACACCGAGACGGAAGAGGTCGAGAGAAATACCAGGATGAAGACAGAGGTTGCTACCTCCTACAATGGCAGAGTCACAGAGCCCATCCCTCATTGCTCTATATGCATGCTCAACTGCAGTCAGTGATGATGCGCACGCCATATCCACCGCATAACTCGGCCCTGAAACGGGTTAAAGTTCAATTTCACACCTGTATATCATCACAACAATGAACTAACTACATCTTTCAGTACCATGTAATATGAATTTGCAGACCACTAACAATGCGGTAAACGTTCAAAGACAAAATTGACATAGTGCTTGAAATTCCCTGTGCTAGTATTAATTCAAATATCAGTCCATACTAGTATTCAAATTTAAGCATTTCACTGAATACTTAGTGGGGTTCTGAAAAGTTCTCGGCCCCGAACATAGATGACAACATTATCAGCAAGATTTTTTTTTTCCTAAGTTGCTACATGTGTCATAAGGATCCATGTGAAACTGCAAGTCATTTTATCAAGGAGTTTGTTGTATACAGCTGTCTGAAGCAGGAGTGTTGTCTGTCTCCCTTAAAATGGATAAATTTGAGCATCGAACGGTTATATAATTCTTTGTAAAAGAAGGTTTAAAACCAAATGAAATTCATTCGAAGTTCATAAAAGTTTATGGGGACTCTTCTCTTTCGTTTTCAACAATTAAGAAATGGGCTGCCGAGTTTAAACGTGGCCGCACCAGCCTTCAAGATGATCCACGGAAAGGACATCCAAAAAGTGCAACACCACCAGAAAACATTGAACAAGTGCAAGATATGGTATTGGATGACCGGCGGATGAAAGTGCGTAAAATTTCTGAGACCATAGGCATTTCAAAAGAACGTGTAGGATATATTTTGCTTGAAGAATTGGATATGAAAAAGCTTTGCGCAAGATGGGTGCCGCGCTTGCTCACAGAAAAATTCGTGAGGAAAGACCCGGTTTGCAAAAGAAAAAAATCATCTTTCATCAGGACAATGCACCCACCAACAAAAGTGTTCTGGCAATGGGAAAATCAAGGGATCTGCACTATGAATTGTTGGGACATCTAACCTATTCCCCAGATTTGGCTCCCTCTGACTTCTTTCTCTTCCCAAGACTCAAAATCTTCCTCGCTGGTCAGCGTTTTTCTTCGAATCAAGAGACGATTGCAGCCGAAGAGGCGTATTTTGCAGATCTTATGAAGAACCACTACAGGGACGGGGTAATGGCGCTGCAGCATCGTTGGAATAAATGTATTAGTCTTGGAGATTATTTTGAAAAATAAAAATACTTTTGAAATTATAAGTTATTTTTTTCATTGTTAGTCCCAGAACTTGTCAGTCCACCCTCGTATGATGTCATTATACAATACAGCACTTCCTCTCCAACTGTGCAGATTACATTACTGGATAGCTGCAATAAGATATTTCATGTGTTCCATGTCCATGCATTAAAGAATGCTGTGTGGGAACAGCCCAAATGTTCAGAAACGGCCCTTTCTTGGCAACATCAGCCAAACCAAGTCAAGCCAAAGGGCTAACTAAGGGAGGACAGTTGATGTCCCTCAGTCTGTTTAGCCATACCTGAGATTAATCGCATTGCTGAGCTCAGTAACAAACACCTTATCTCTAAAGTAGGAAAAGTGCATATACTAACAATTTTAACTCAGGCTGAAGGCCTTGACTGAGCTCACTAAAGACTGGTGCTTAAGCAGCACTAAACTTAGTTAAAGGGGGAAATATTTTAATTGGTTAGCTGTCTGGATGTCCAAGCTGGCGTTGCAAACTGAAGATAAGCATTTGTTGGTAGGCACAAAGATGAAGCCATCGTGCCTGGTGGGGCGTTGAAGTGTGGGCTGTACCCCAAATTTCCACTATGTAACCTGGCAATTGCCTTACAACTGAGGAAATATGGAAAAACCTCAGTGAGAGCATCTAAAAGGTGTTCAGCTGATCACTGCCAAGCACTATTAGTCGACTCGATCATCCTGCGGTGATCTCGACTGGCTTACTGAACCTTGCCGCCCTTCAATTTCGCGTCAGGTGACGGGGTCAACCCTCAGTCAGCGTTGGTGTCTACAGAATTACCAAAATAGGGAGTTCCTCAAATCAGCTAACTTTCAGTCCAAGCTTGCAGTTAGGGCTCTGATATGGTCAACAAAGTGTGGAACACCCAGATCTTCGCGATTCTGCCTGCCACTAAAGTAACAGGGGCACACGTGGCAAGGCGAAAACTCTTAGATCGTAAAACCTGCAGCTTTCCGACGTCGGTGCAGGCAGCAAACATCCACGCGGGTTATGCATTATCAATCATATGCCCGATGAGCTGCTTATAAAACATCACTCTGTTTCTGATGCAGAGATCACTTTACCCGTTCAGAAGGGGACCCAGCATACCCATCCTTTGAGAAGTTTTGTTTTGGCCTGATCGATGTGAAGCGGCAAGATGAGTTGTTTATCTTGGCTCACTCCAGGATAAGAAGTTGTACTGACCCACTGGATTGGATCCACAAACGACGTAAATGGTCGGGAATTGACGTAGCGCCGTCCGGCAAAGATTATCGCGGTGTTCTCCGAGACATTTATGGCGATTCTCCATTCAGTCAGCCACAGTTGTAGATTGCTGATGTACTATTCATGGTAGCTAACTAGCAGCATTTAATTGCGGGACATGGAGAAGATGGCCATGTCGGTCGCGTAGAGAGACAATTCGACGTGAAGTGAGGGCGTGGGCATGCCGTTGATTGCAGACTGACAAGGATAGGGGAGATCAAACCACCCAGCACCACCCAAACCCGTATGACAGGACAAGATGTCATGGCCGTCTGGAAGGACGCTTCAAACATCTGACCCCGAAAGTATGTTGAAATTGTTTGGACCAGATACGATGGGAAATTTAGAATCATTACCTGTAAAATGAGGCCACTGATCCAAATGGCATCGAAGGCTTTAACCACGCCGAGGAAAACCGCGACTGTTAGCCTTTTTTCAAGGGGGTCGTCATGTTACCAAGTTGACAATGGTGGCCCGCGGAGGGCTCTAGCTGTTCTACAGGGGTGGTAGATGTAGATTATAGCCTTTCTTCATCCAAGCCTGTCTGTGCGTGGTGAAAAGCTACATCCTAAAAGAAGTGACATTGTTGCGCAGAACACAACGGATGTAAAGGAGTAAAACATTGAAAAACAATCCCCAATTCTATGGTGTGAGTGCTGTGCCTAAGGGATGAATGGCAGTGGGTGAGTCTGTCACCGACAACCTCTGTGATACCAGGCGACCTCCCATTTGTATTTAGCCTTACCAAGTATAGGGGCTGTGTTTGGTGGACGGTATATTTCCCTTGATCTCGTGGGATTGAGATTGAGAGTGGAGAAATTAGCGTCTAAGGAGAGCACCGCAATAGGGAACTCCAGCAAGGATTCTACAGAGGGCTCCAGTCAGAGGGAACTCTGGTGCCTTGAGACTCTGCAAGGGGCAACTGGGCAGGATCCATGTTTACAAGGGATGCGTGAGGATCACATTTCCTGGGAGCAACACCTATCTCCTAGCAGTCTAAGCTCAAAGAATCTTGAGGTGCTGGCAGAGAAGGTTGACACCCTTGGACTCCAGGATAGGCTAAATCGGACATAGTGAGCACCGCATCATTCAAGCCAAGCTGCAGCAAGGCATTGCTGCTTCTAAGGTTCTCTCTAGGTCAGTGAGTGTTAAAGGAATAGACATGGCACTAATACAGTAACTGTGGTATAGTGAGGGCCATATTAGGGGCCTGAATATTCCAGGATTTATCATGTTCTCCACGAGTGGAACAGATAAACCTCGAGCCTGTATCCGTAAGAGGAACGAAACAGCTTGGATGCTACCAGAATCCTCTTGTAGGGACATGGTAGCAGTCCTTATAAAATACAAGGAAAAAGGGGCACAACGACACTAAGTTGTATGTTCCGCATATGTGCCCTACGATTCCGAGGATGCTCCTCCATCAAAGAAACTTGAGGAACTTGTGCGATACTGCGAAACTGAATGGGACAGCACCAATTGCAACAGAAGGGGGAGGCCCTGGTGAAACCTCCAAATTTATAGAATTTGGAGATTCTAAACCAGGGAAATGAGCCCACCTTCTGCAGTGGCGGCAGGTTAGAGGTGACTGACATTGCCCTAGGGTCCGTTAGGCTCCTAGAAAACATCATAGATTGGCAGGTTCCATCACAGCTCTTCCTGTCAGATCACAGACATATTCTGTTCACTGTACAGGGCTCCATACCGGAACGCCTAGTCAGGAACCATAGAGGCACCAATTGGAGTTCCTTTAAAGGGGACCTGTGAAATCGACTGGAGAGGGGCCCTGAGACAGACATGAGAAATGAGGCTGGATTGGGGCTTGAAATTTATTGGGTTCAGCAGGCCCTTATCTAAGCTTGTGAGGACAATTGTACACTTAGATCTGTTAGGACAGGTAGACAATCTCTGAAGTGAACTGTGGAATTGCAATCCCGGAAGAAAAGTGATACTTCTCTTTAATAGGTGCCAATCAAATAAGAATACGCACAGTTGGGAACTTTACAGAGGGGCTCAGCGGAATTTGAGGAAGGAGGTAAGGAAGGCTTCTAAAAATGCTTGAGGGACCTTCTGTGATTCTATTAACCACCGACCTAGGTCGGGTTGATTACAGAGGGCTCATTCTAGGGACCCTAAAATTAAACTGGGATCTTGGGTGGCTCCTCCGGGTGGGCATACGCGGTCCGAAGGGTAAACCTTAGAGCTGTTGCTTACCACACATTTTCACAATTCGGGGGTTACACAGGAGGTAGTGGTCCCTGCGGCCGCCCTCCTGGACAGACGTTCGGATTGGAGGTTGGCTACGAAGGTGGTTGCCTCCAAAAGGGTAGAATGGGCTATTAGAGGGCAGTCCATAAAGAAACCAAAGTTTTTTGTTTTTATTTTATTGCTTCACACACAACTTAATCAAACTTGTCTCCTTCAAACTATTCCACGCCACTCTTGATACATCGCTCTAACGTTTTTTCAGTTCTGGAACGCGTCCTGGAACCTGTTTTGTGGGATGGCGCGAAGGTCCAGTGTCGAATTTTCTTCTATCTTTTCTACCGTCTGAACTCAGCGACATTTTAGTGAGGATTTCAATTTCGGGAACAAGAAAAGTCCGCAGGGGCCAAATCCGGAACGTAGGGCGGCTGGGGGACAATAGGTTTCTCATGCTTCGTCAAAAATTCACAGATAAGGAGTGACGCGTGAGCAGGTGCATTGTCATGGTGCTGCATCCAGGTGTTGTTTGTCCACGCCTCAGGCCTCTTCCTTTACACTGCCTCTCTAAAACGCTTTAGGACGTTTAGGCAGAACTCTTTATTGACTGCCTCACCACGTGGCAGTAACTCATAATAAACGATACCCTTCCAATAGAATAAACTTCAACATCACCTTTACATTTGAGTGACCCCGACGTGCTTTTTTTGGTCGTGGCGACAATTTTCCCATCCACTGCGACGACTGCACTTTTCTTTCAACACCGTAGCCGTACATCCAAGTTTCATCACCTGTTACGACATTTTTCAGAAAGTTTTCATAAGCATTGGAACGATCAAACAGCTCCTGACTTACTGTGACACAGTTCTCTTTTTGAGTACATGTCAGCTGCCGCGGCCTCGCGACGCATCTTAATTTTGCTTGTCACAGTCAGGTGGCACGAACTTTTAAAAATTCCTACCTCTCAGGCAACAATCACGGACAGTTGGGCGACGATTTTGACAAATCTCAGCAAGCACTTTCTCAGCGTGATCGTCGTTCATTGACATGAAGGCCGTCCAGATTTGGGGTCGTATTCGACGGAAGTTCTGCCCGATTTGAAACGCTGGTATCACTCGTGATACTGCGTGCAGCTCAAACAATCTCTCCATAAGCCTGATGCAACATCTGAAAAGCCTCCGTAAAAGTTTTTTCCCAATTCGAAACAGAATTTGACGTAAACGCGATGCTCCTTAAGACTCATCAATTTTTTCAACTTGCAAAAAATCGCCGAGGGTACTAAACACACACTCATTCAAGCTGTTGTGGCTCGATGACTAATTGACGTGGCGTGATGCGGCTAGTGTCAGAATAAAGTTTAAAGTCCCCGCTACACGACGCTACCATCCAGAGCATGTTGCGCACGCCCGTTGGATCGCTATTTCAAAAGTTCGGTTTTTTATGGACTGCCTACGTATATTATTTTGCCCCATATAAAAGTCCAGGGATGGATGGGATATTCCTGGCCTTGTTGCAAAAGGGACGATAGTCATTCAATACCTGGTAAGAATATTCCATGCCTGCATGGCGACTGGCCATGTTTCAGCCATATGGTGACAGGTTAAAGTATTGTTCATACCTAAGCGCTTTAGGAATTTCTACAGCGGGCCTAAATATTATAGACCATAGTTTCTTCTCGAAACCATGGAAAGGCTGTTGGATAAGTATCTAAGAGACGAAGGACTGGCACTTGTGCCACTGCATCCTAACCAACCTGCTACCAGGCTGGGAAATCGGTGGAAACGGCTCTTCACCCGTTCGTTGTACGGGTTGAGAGGACGCTTGACCTGCAAGAGACAGCCTTGGGTGTTTTCTTACATATAGAAGGGGCATTTAATAATACCTGCTTTGACACCATATGTGATGCTCTTGTCAGGCATGGTAGTGATCACACCATTGTGTGGTGGATTAGGGTCAACTTGGAGGGCCGTGTCGCTGTTGCGTCCTTCAATGGATTTACATGCGGCTCGCGATATCCAGGGCTATTCGCAGGGAATTACATTGTCCCCACTCCTATGGTGCCTGGAGGCAGATGATTTGCTGGCCAGGCTCAGTAAAGGAGGCGTCTTTAATCGGGGATACGCAAGATGACTTACGTCTTCTCGCAGTGGGAAAATTCCCAAACACGGTATCAGGAATCATGCAGTGGGCTATTTTAACCGCAAAGACATTGTGCAACAAAGACGGACTTCGGTCAATCCTGATAAGACTGGACTCGTTGCATTCACTAGAAAAAGGAAATTTCCGGGGTTTTTTAAACCACAATTCTTGGGGGTTATATTAAGTATCTTGGGTTCGGTCAAGTATCTGGGGGTTATCCTGGATTATCGGTTGAACTGGAGAGAGGATGTGGAGGTCAAGTTGAGGAAGGCTCATAATTTGTTGCGGGTCTGTAGGGGGCGTGCGGGGCTGGGTGGGGTGGGGTCTGAAATTCAAGATGGTCCATTGGCTCTACGTCGCCATCTTTCAGCCGACCATCTCCTTTGCGTCCTTAGTATGGTGGTCCTGGCTGTCAAACAGCTAGTGCCAAGAAGAAGATAAGCAAATTACAAAGACTGGGATGCTTAGGAATAGTGGGAGCAATTCATAGGACTCCTACTGGTGCTATAGAGGCGCTCGATGACCTTCCTCCACTGGATCTGCTGATACAGGGGGATATGACGTCGGCGGTATACCGACTCTGGAGTTTGGGAGGTTGGTCTTACCTTCACCTCCGAGGACACAGTTGTATGTTCCATAGACTTCAGAAGTCTGATCCCAAATTTAATACGGGGATCGACGTTATGAAACCAGTCTTTAAGCTGGAACCCAAATATAGGGTTACTATATGAACTACAGAAGAATGGGCCATAGGCCTCGGGACCTCTGCGGTTAAAGGGCTCGTCTGATTTACATATGCGTCCAGGAACACGGAAGGTAACGGGGCTGGGGTCTATGGACAATGTGCTAACAGGAGGGTCAGCATCTCTCTGGGAAAACATGCAAACATTCTTTCAGGCTGAGGTATATGCGATACTAGACTGCGTTCATAAAATTGAAACTCAGGAGCGGCCAGAGAAATACGTTAGTATTCGTTCTGAAAATCAGGCAGTTCTGAAAGCTAAAAGAACGTCTCCTTTAGTACGAAAGTGCCAGCAGGCTTTGCATCATATCTCTACCCGACACGATGTAGGTCTATATTAGTTCCCTGGTCATGCCAGAGTGAGAGGAAATGCGGTACTGAGGAAGTAACCTCAGTCCACAATTTGTGTGAGCGTGAGGCCTTGGCCTCACTCAGGCGTACATATCTGGGGTTCTCTTTTTGGACCCGTAGAATATCAGGAAACTAAGTTTGGGGCCATCTGGAATTTTTCTAATGGAACAGGGCTCTTATAACTTATAAAATATGGGGCACAAAAGGCCTGTTTGAAGACCTAGGTGCATTTGGCCCGGAAGGGCTCGAAACCAAATGCTATTGTATTCTATTCTAACATCATTTCAGCAAAGTTCCTGAATATTCTGTCAAAAAGGGGGTTAACTGCAAGCACGGGCTATGCCTGATTCGAAACCAAACTGCTGTCTCGCACCAGCTTACACTCCCTCGCTTCATTTACGATTATGTTTAATAGGATTGTTTTCAAATACTTTACCAGTGGTGTCCTACAGACTAAGGGGCCAATAGGGTGAGGACAATGCCGGATCCTTCCCCGGTTTAAGGATGGAGATCAGTCGTCGGAGCTTTCAGACTGTTGGAAAGCAATGGGTTCGGAGAACATCCTTGAAAATCCGAATGGCGAGAGATATCGTTCAATGGGGAAGAAGATTCAAGGCCCGGTTAGGAATACAATTCTGACTCGGAGCCCCGACGACCTTCAGACGCCTGATGGCTTCGTGAACCTCATCAGGGCTGTTTAGCCTGGGTTCGCTGGCAGGGGTCAGGAAGTAGGAAATCGGACCCACGTTGATTATCTCAGTAACTGTTAGGACCGAAGAAACGGTTATCGGCTGAAAATGAGCCTCCAGACTGTCGGCCAGGGATTCGACTGTATCTGAGTCCTAGAAAGTGATACACCCCTGCCAGACGAAGGAGAGATAGAGTAGGAAATCTCATCACCCGTTTGGTCATCTTCCACAGCGATTGGTCATAAGGATCAAGGGATTCAGTTGTCGCACGCCACCAGTGGTTCCTACACACATTTACCATGGCTGGTGGCTGAACTTTGCAGGCGGTTGATCTCAGATCCTCGAGCAGAATCCCTGGTGACCTGCCACTGCGTCCACAGCCATTTTTCCAGGTGTATCTCGTCCTGAATACTGGCAGGTATCGGGACAGCGGGTCGTCACGTGGGTGGCTCTTGGGAGTGGAAGCTGCCAGAGCCTTCATAACGGCGCCGAACATTGTCTCAATGCACGTGTGGTTTGCCACCCTGTTGTGCAAATCTGGGTTGATTAGGATTTCGTATTCCAGGCAGGCCTGGAACTTGGCCCAGTCTGTGTGCCTGAAGTCAGGGCGATCCGATGGGTGTAGAAAAGATGAACGACACAGCATCGATAATTAAAATAAGGTGATCCGAACTCAGTGCGAATCAAGAAGTCAGATGCACTGGGCAAGGAAGGTATTTGGTTATAATGATACCAAAACATCGGAAGTAGCGGAGGTGTTGCATGGATTGGTGGTTAGAATGTCTGGTTCAAAGATCAGACAGGACTTTTCATCGGCATTTTCACGTAGTTTTACCCACCTTATACACCCGGGCAATATCAGAAATCAGCCTCCGGTAATCATTTGTCTGGCCACTCCTAGATGCACTGCCTACTAACCAATTGCAGAGCCTGCAGTCCAACAACAGCACTGGATAAAGGTCAACCTATCCAGGCTTAATGCAGCGAAAGTCTAAGTAGGCAGTCTTTCTTCTCTTGACTTTGCAGTAAGTAGTTTTTTGGCTCAGTGAAAGGAAGGCTACCGCTACGTTCGGTTTGGCCCTCTAAGGTCAGAACGGGTTCGGGATTTAGGCTCTAACTTCCGCGACTTTTACAGCATCCCGTGAGCAAAAAGGAAGCTGACGAGCTGTCCAGCTCAGACTACCTCTGTGCCCATCAGCTGCGGCCCTGCGACCAGGCATTAATTCGGCGACGGTTCCGTGGACCAGGGCTCTGTGGGCGAATTTGCTGCCAAGAGCAGGCGGCAACTCGGTTCGACTAAAGATGGGCTGCCTTATGTCACGATGCTACATGGGCACTCCGGCCCGCAAGAGCCAAATAGGCAGTACAACCCCTATGCAAAAATTATGATCAAACTGATCCCTCAGCCAATAGGCTTACGTCTCTCAGAGACATGTCCTGGCCTCTGTGTGGCATGCTTGATGGCACCACTTCAAGCCTCCAAGGGGCTATTAAAAGTGTCGTCCCCGCTGGCGAGTGACAATAGAAGAGCCCCATTTACATCTCGAGGTCTGGGAAATGTGTGACTTTTTGACACAAATACGTGCTTCATGTCACAATGGGTTTTCAGTCCAGGTAAGTGGGAGAGGCTGATGTTTGTACCACGAACTGCTGACTTCAGAGCCACAGTCAGTGCACTGCAATCCCTTGAAGGTAGCATGGGTATGGGATTTCAAACCTTCTCTCTCTCTCTCTCTCTCTCTCTCTCTCTCTCTCTCTCTC
>Ga0268261_10001574_pt1 | contig 15804 bp, 9 predicted proteins | sample TergutNc150P1_FD_190353 | JGI IMG/M metagenome (GOLD analysis project Ga0268261, IMG submission 190353) | Nasutitermes corniger P1 segment gut microbial community from laboratory colony in Florida, USA - Nc150 P1 (SPAdes) (version 2) | ecosystem: Host-associated > Arthropoda: Insects > Digestive... | reverse complement strand
ATATATATATATATATATATGACATTAGTAGCCTAAGTGTTAATGATTTAACCCTTATCCTGCTAACGTGGAGAAAATGGTGAGCTCCTAATAATGCCAGCAAATAGCAGATGGGATTTAATTCGGGGTTTAAAGCGTTAATGCAATTTGGTTTGCGTGATCCATGGCCTCTTTTGTCTTGTGTCGGAAGCTAGCAGAAAGTGATGGTACAGTCATGCCATCAGTCACGTGAACGGATTGATTTGTGTTCAGTTTGCATGATATCAATTTGCAAACCGTTTTTCAGGAACATAACCCTGGTGTAAAATGAGACCTGCCTGTACAGGAGGATTTGTTGAGTATATGAATATCAGTTCAGGTAAGGCTGAAGACATTGAAAATGTTGCATTATTTTTTGTTGTCTTCAAGCCTTCATTTTAACCATTTTGTCAAAGAATAAATATTCCAGAATTGTGTACACTCTTCAGTTTATTTCTTCCATAATATCATGTTTGACACACGAAGGTAAAGTTATTCCTGTGCATGCCCTGAAATCTGGTAGGGTGAGTAGAGGTGTAGCTCCACTCATTATTAACCTCAGCACATGATGGAGATGAGTGGTTAGCTTAACGTCCTGGCTGATTTACCCCCAGGGGCAAGAGTACCTGGTACTTGTAGGAGGCTGGGTGGACCCCAGAGATGGTCTGGACATTTTGGAAAAGAGAGCATCCAGATTCATACCCCACATTGTCCAGTCCTTAGCCCAGCCAGTATACTGACTGCACTACCATGGCTCCTTATGTTGTGACGCACATGACTACAATTTAGGAGATGGAACTGAAAATGATATATTTCAACAGTTTTGGGATATCATATGTATGTGTCATAACAAACATTTTTGAGAATTTTATAAAGTATGATTATGTTGAATTTGCACTGTGTAGGTTTTATCACAAAGCACTCATATAATGGTGGAACATATTACGGTATATGTGGTAAACCATTTTGTCTTACTCTGCTGTCATTGTAAATAAATAAATATGTGTGTGTCCATATATATATATATATATATGTTGGGAGTTATAAAATGATCCATTAAAAATTGTAAAGTATTATACATATTACGCAAGTTTCTGTTGTTGCAGCCCTGGCCATTTTCTTCACTGCTCCTGAATCTTGGGGTAGAATTGAACCAATCATGATTGGCCATTACACAAAGAAGAATTTTTCTGATGATTCTGAATTACCACATCTTGTGGACATTGAATGTTTTTTTTACAAACCATATCCAGCTGTCATTCAAGTCTGGTACGTTTAATTTTGAAATAACATAATGTGTTTATGTAGTAGTAGGAGGAGAAGGAGGAGGAAAAGGAGCAGCAGTAGCACAGTAGTAGAGTAGTAGTTACCATGATGGAAGCTGACTTTACCATACATCCTTTCAGCACCGTATATAAAGTGGCACTAATGTTGTTCTCACTTCATAATTTATTGATCCACCATATTATTAATACCAATTGTAGGAAATTAAAATGAGATGAAATTGCGTTGACTGGATTAATCTTGCTCTTGTGAATGTAGAATTGAATTTTAAGGTTCCATAAATTGTGGGAAATATCTCAGCTTGCAAGGGTACTATCAGCTGACCAAGAAAGACTCTGTTCCATGGAGTCATGAAATTAAAATGTAGGATATTGGGGTGGCATCTACAGCCATATTTTGCATACCAAATATGTTGGAGCTGTCATTTGGTTCAGAAGTTGGAATGGGTGGTGCATAATAAGAGAGACACATGAACAGATTGGCTGTAGAGTGGTGTCAGAGTATAGATCAAATTTTTTGGAAGCCATAGACTTGGACACTTAATAACATTGATTTAGTGGAAGGGGTTTGAATGTAAAATCCAGTTTACTAATATTCCTACAGTGAGATAACTCAGGCAAACAGTTATTACATACACATACAAATAAATAATTGGTGGTGGTGGTGGTGGCGGCGGCAGATGTTACTAATGAAACTCATTATTTCACATACTGGTTTTTCTTTATATACCCATCTGTCATCCTTCGCAGTTTCGGTCCAGACTCCATAATCACACACCTACATATACTCATTCCCTTTCCATGCTCCTTCCTGTTGGTGGTTGGTTGATGGATGTTTCCTCCCAGGTTAGGGTAGTAATAATTTGGTACACACTGTCAGATATGTCATGCTTACATGATTTGAAAAATCCTGGGATATTTGTCATCCAAAACCAAATTTCTTGGGACACCAGGGCATAGCTGTTTAAAACCCTCAAAACCAAGTTCAGTGGGATAAGTTTAACTTTTTCCTTCAGTAAAAGAAGTTTGCTAAAAGGGGCCTATTTCTAGTGAAAGAAACAGGGGAACACTGTAGAAGGTTGAGAATTTTAGTGATTAATATAAGCAATGCAGAAAAAGACCCTATTGTGCAACTTATGCATTGTCTGGCCCATGCTGGAAGGCACTTTGTTATGTTGAACTCAGAAGTGTTGCCACGTACACAGTGGTGTGCCTGTTGTGCAAGGATTTCACATCATTTACTGCAATAAATTAACTAAGCGTTGTTCTCTGAATTTGCAGTTTATGTATTGTTGACAATACAGCCCTGCAAACCCATCTACCAGTACTGGCCCTTAATTTGTAGTTGTCAGAATTAATCTCACGCACCGACGCTTAAAGGAACTCTGCAAAAAATAAGAACTGCTTAGTTTCTCTGTCCCTCTGATGGATATTTTGAAAGTAGTTGTATACCTGTGGACTGAACATGTAATCTTTATGGAGTGTATCTTAAATGCATGTTAAATTTGCAGTTAAAATTAAAGTAATTTTATGTAACTTCTACACTGCATATATTTAAATTATGTTTTTTAATTACATTTCAGTGCTGAGTTTAGCATTCATAATTTGTGCCATACGTGCACATTGGAGCCTTTAAGGTTGGACTTACCAGACTTTTTTAAACCTCTACCAGTACCTGGTAAGTACAGAGGTAAACTCAAACCAGTTTTCTTTGTAACTGTCCTTCTGATAAATTCATTCATTACTAAATTATAGTTAGTGTAGTTAGTGTATCTAATTAATTGTCACTGAGCAAACACCAGATTTTCTGATATTAAGGAATCAAAACATTACACATTGTGACGGAGAAAGTCCATATATGAGCTCTCCTGAAACATATTTTTCTAATGGAATTTAGCTGATTGAGTTACGTTATTGATTTTTTGTTCTAGCATTAGAAATTTGTTTTAAATATCTTTACAGGACAGGACTCTACCATTTTCTGTGTTGCTTTGTTGTCATCACTTTTGGCTTTATGGCAGTGGTTAATATGAATGCCACTGATGTAGTTTGTGAAAAGTGATCTGGGAAGGAAACACTACTAAATAGAGTCTGAATTAAATATATTTATTTCCTTGCTCACAGATAAATTTATTTCTGCATCAACTGGGTGGAGAAGATCCTTATTTTCCAGTCTGTGGAATTCTCTAGAGGAGAAATCTCTCTCAGTAAACAATGCAGCATTCACTTCTGTCTGTGTGCTGCAACAGCCAAAGGAAGATTTGAGAGTGAAACTGGGGCAAGAATTACATGATTGTGTTGTTGAAGAAAATGAAGGTAATGCCAACATTCGTAATCGAGTACAAGCTTCATTGCCCATTTGTAACTATCTAGTTTACCAGGTAAAAACAAACATTTCAGTGCCACTTATACAAGTAGTCTGCCACTGGACATAGTCTTTAAACATTTCAATGTGCTAAACTTTATCTTGTCCTTTTTCCCAAGATCAATTTCAGTATTGTTCTCTTGTCTGTATCTTTGAAGCAACTGTTTTCCATTACCTTTCCAAACCAAACTTCTGCATCATTTCTTGTTTCCCTTATCAACACTAATATCATAATTTCCTTAATTGCTTATATCCTAACATATTATTTAAGTAACATAGCTCTTTGTTACGCAGTACAGTATTGTCCCTTCCTCACATTCTTCATCTTTCTTAAATTCACATATTTTACCAGTACTGTGTTCTGTCTAATTGCACTAGATGTTTAGCTTACTTTCCTTCCATGTGGAAACTAGGGTTGTGAGATCACTTTTGAACTTTTGAACCAGCTGACTGGCTTTCCTAAAAGTTGGTATGAACATTATGTCCCTGTCTTCTTATTTCGGATGTTCGAGGCTTTGAACACCCATAACAACAAGACGTGCTCTAAAATACCAGCCAGTACTTGTGGAAGTGAATTATATAAAGCTAAAAATATAAGAAATATGGGTTCAAGGCAGTACTGAATAAAATCTTCTAACCTGTTAAACATAAAAATCTGTTTAAAGCTCTTCACATGCTTCACATACAACACACAGAATAATTCTTACTTCTTGAGCAGAACTATTGTATATCATACATATCTCCACAAAGTACACTGCAGATAAGAGATATACACAGCTGTCTCCACAGTTCATGCCTACTCAAACATTTAGTCTTATTCACCCTGCTTTTATGATTTTACAACTAATATAATTAATTTACAGGTACAATTATTCAAGCATACAAAATTTTATAATTGTACATTTTAAATCCCCTCTTTTATTCTTAGTAATATACATATTATGTGTGTTATATACTTTCTATAACACATTGTAAGGTTCAAGATCTGTGACCAATATGGCAACCATATCATTTCTTCCTTTGATATTCTTGGAATTGGCACAGTGATGCCTGCAAAACGGTAGATGAAACATGTAGCTGATTTGTTAAATAATAAAATTCTGTTTTGACCAAAAAACCTGCATTGTAATTTATAATCAGTATTATTTATTATGACAGCACCCACCAGTGTTACTGTAGATTTTGTGATTCTTGGGATATTTACAGTATTTTTTAAATTATGCCTTAAAATATCTATTGATAGGAGGTATCACTTGTAGCAGGGGAAATATACAACAGACGCTGTGAGATTTGCTTAGTCAGATGCTGTCACAGGATAAGTTGATGTGCAGTGGCAATGACTGTGGAAACTTGGTCCTGCAAATAGGTGTGTAGGATGATGTGGTTTCTATAGGTGAAACATATTTTGCCCATTGAAATCCACTGCCACTTGACGGAAGTGTATGGTAGTGGCAGTATGGGAGTGCAGCATATCAGAAAGCGGTGTAGAGAGTTTGAAAATTTTCAAAGGGACATCCATGATGATGCTGACACTTGTCATACATACATACATGCATGCATGCATGCGCATACATGCGCACGTGCACAAACACACACACATACACACTATTCCATGAATCCAGAAGTTTGTCATAAGGACAGTAGTATGTGGAACAAGTCATAAATACACATGTACAAATTTACAGTATATGTTACTCCAAACTTTTACAAAAATGCTATAAATCATCTTTACACATAAAAAAAATCATCTACAGAATAAAAGCAGTGTGTATGTAGGTATATTCTTAAAGCAGCTTTAAATTTTGCCTTCGAATTCTTAACGATTGTCACATTAAGTGGTAGACTGTTGAAAATTTTTATGCCAGCATGGAATGCACTTTTTTTGGAAAAGATAAGTTGACATTTAGACCATGAAGATGATGCTTATTCCTTGTATTAATATTATGAATAGATGAATGTGTTTAAAAAATGTCCTGATCAATGAAAATGAAGTTCATTACTGAATGTATATACTGGCATGGAGCAGTAGAATCTCCAATTGTTTAAACGGACTTCTGCAAGTGGTTCTCGATTGTGCATCAGCCATAATTTTGATGATTTGCTTTTGTAAAGTGAAAATTTTCCCACTGTTGGAAGAGTTACCCCAAAAAATTATTCCATATCTTATAAAGGAATGAAAATATGCATAGTTAATTGATTTGAGAGTGTTAATGTTACTGGTATGGACCATTGACCTAATGGCACATTCTCCACTTAACGTAGGAATCATTTGCTCAGTATGGTTCTTCCAATTTATGTGGTTATCAATTTGTAAACCAGGAAATTTTGTACATACTGTCTCTTCTCTCTGTAACCAATATGTAATGTAGAATGTGATGAATTATGTGTTATGAATTTAATTATATTTGTTTTATCTAAATTTAGAACTAAATTATTATAACAAACCATTTAATCACATGAGAGCGAACTGTATTTGAAACTGAACAGAAATAATTGAAATTTCTGCTTGAAATTTTCATGCTAATATTATCAACAAGTAGTATTGGTCAGCATTTATTCTCAGGGGAAGGTTCAGTTATGAATATTAAAACTACAGACCCTAGAATTGATCCTTAGGGAACACAATGTTTCAGTGTACCCCAGTCATATCATGGGCAGATGTTAATGTGGCACAAGTGGAATGATCTTCGGCTTCTGAAGCAACACTTGAGAAGTTATCAGTTCCACAATAATGAGGATGTGGAAATGGTTGTTCATGAATGGTTGCAAAGGCAAGAGCTCGATTTCTAGCGTAACAGAATTTTTAATGTGTGCTAGGATGGAAAAATATATCAGTGTGCTCAAGGATTTTGTTGAAAAATAATGATCCTTCAGTGCTATAAATGAATTGCATATAATTTTGTAATGAGCTCTCATTTAAGTTTTATGAATTAGCAACCTTACTTGTTGAACATCTTTCATAGATATTCTGAGTTTCCTATTTTTATTGTAATTGTTTCCTAATAAAATTTCATAACTTTTAACTTTTATTTCATTCCAGATGAAGATACAGTCAACGTTGGAATTTACTTGTTCCCAAATTGTCACCTTCTTTTGAAGTTTCTATTCAGATATGGTAGTACTCTAGTTAGAATAGTCACTGATGATATTAACATTTTAGCCCATGTCAACAGTTATTTCAAGACATGGCAATGAGAATGACACTAATGTTAATGGATGCTTGCTGTTGTATGGCTTCCAACCCTGTGTATGTTTGGTTTACAGTTAACCCTCATTATCTGACTCGAATTTGTTCCTGAAAACAGGTCGGATAGCAAGAAATCAGATAGTGGGACCATATTTCCCATTATTTTAAAAGGGAAAAATAAAAATGCATTCCTAACCTATCCCAAAACCCCCTGTCAGGTTCCCTGCATACTACTAAAGAGGTCATAAACACCACTAAAACAGTGCAATAATGTAATTTTGTTAAAAAAAAAAGTCCAACAGTGATTTATGCATAATATTAAATGTACCAAAGACCAATTATGTAATTAATAAGCACCAAATGAGGCAATAAAAACTTATTGTTCTTGCTGATTGAAGTGAAGAAGGCAAGTGAGGTGAGGTTGGAGAGCAGAGACTGAGTCATTGCTCTTCAGTGGTGGGTGAAGGTGGGTGAGAGGGAGCAGGTGAAGAGGCAACTGAAGGGAGTTCCACTAGCCCTGGATATGAAATTTTGTTGGATGCAGAGTTGCAGTAGCGGGAGTTTTAGGTGGATAATGGATTTTGGGGATTTATATGTGTCACTATAGTAAAAAATTGTAAAGTAAGACAGTTGATAGTGAGGGTTGATTGTATTTTATGATGCTTTGAATTCCTTAGGTTATATAATATTGAATGGAATGATGATTAATGCATAGTGAATTGGAAAATATGCAGAAAAGAAATAATCATTGTCTGATGCAAGGTACTGTTCTGACATTTTCTCTGAAGGACTGAGGAAAAACATGGAAGTCCTCAATCCTTCAGAGGAAATGTCAGCACGTTGTTAATAACCTTAGACGTAGCACAAATGAACAGGAACTTCATTCAATATATGTACCTTTCCATGGCCAAATAATGTTAGTACACTTTATGACAGCATACATTCTGAAACTTTTAGTTGCATGTGCAGTGACAAGACTGATTGTACATTTTAATAACTGTACACAGCTTTCTACTCCCATGTTACTTTACCAAAGTATTTGAAGAATCAGTACATTTCTGTACATATATCATTGAAATTGTTGTGACCTTTGAAGATGTTAGATATTTATTTCAAATTTTAAGTACTGCAGTATGGCTTGACAAGTTTACTGTACTCTCTTACAGACTGTAAACCCTGTACCTGCATTATGTATAGTGGTGGCCAGATTACTTGCTAGGTGAGCTTCTTAACACTACATAGCTGCAGTCAGCACAGCATGGTTGCTGCTAGACTCACCTTAGAACAGCCAGGCAGTGTTATACCTACTTCAAAACATGTACTGTGTTAAGAGTATGTTTGTACTTATCAGTCATCGTGTGTGCTTTTGAAACAGACACAAAATGCTTGGTGGCACATGCACAGTTCATGCCCCCTACCAGCTTGTCTTTTCACCCCTGCACCAATGACTAACAATCTGGTTTTCACTATAATTTAGTCAGAAGTGTGAACCAAAGAAAAATATGTGTTAACCCTTATTGTCCAGGAACTGGGGATTACCATTTCCCCAGTATTAATGGATTGGCTGCTGGATTTGAACCTGGGGACAACAGTATTACTGCTGGAAAAAATACAGTGTTTCTTCAGTTAGACTGCATGTATAAACCACTAGAGTAGTGTAACACTTGATGATTTAAGTTAATTGTGATTCCTTCTGTAATTGTTTTAAGGGTATGCTGTACCAGAACACAGAATTCACTACCATATATTTTTCTAGTTAAGGATTCTCAGGATGTGAGATATCCTTTACTACGATATCCACTAGAATATTTATACGTAATGCATTAGGGTACAAATATTAAAGCCAGAACATCATGCTAGAAGGTATATGAGTACTAAGGTAGGTTTGGAATTTAAATATCTGAACAGTTCTCACTTATTTTATTTGGTATGTACCACTTGAAATAAGTATTTTTGTCATTTCCCTGTTCATTCTTCTACCTGAATTCCTTGCAGTTTATGGAACCTAAAGGTTCATTACTGTGATCATAAAAACCCATTACATATCTCTTAAGTCACATTAATCCACTCCACATTCTATGATCCTATTTCTTCAACATTATGTTCATATTATCCTCTGTACATATAGGTCTTACAAATGGTCTCCTTCCTTCAGTTTCCCCACCACAGCTAAGTAATGTATAATTTTCCCATTACATTAAGCTGGATTGATCAGTTCACCCTATAGCTCTGGATGTGAAACCTGTCATATATCATAATTCATGACTGACAAGCAATCATGTCATAGTGACACACAGAACACACTCATTAAACACTGAAACACAGAATATAATACATTCATCAAGCTACTTCAACATTACATGCACAATAATGAATTCTTCATAACACAACCACTACATTGAGTCACATAATAATCTAAAAATTCATCAATGGGATTAAAAGACTGTTCAATAAAATGCTTCTTAATGATTGTACAGATTGTTTCATGTCTTCCACTAAGTCTGCAGAACATTTAAATAAAATGTTAGAAATCCTTATACTTTTATAGTACACACCTGTCTGATACAATGCAAGGTTTTTCACAGGTTTATGGAGCTGTAACAGTTTCCTTGTACATATGCTATGTATCAAATTATTAAAAGCAAAATATTCAAAATAATGTGCCAAAATGTCATTAAGGATAATGTATATTGAGCAGATATGATCAGTATTTTTAATGTTTTGATAATTGGTCTACATGAACTTCTGAAATTAACCTGCATCATAATTCTCATAGTTTTCTTTTGCAACTGAGTGACCCTTTTAATGTCTGTAGAATTACCTGAAAATACTATGCCATACTTCAGTATCAAAATAATGCATAATAAATCCTTTTTGATTGTTTCAATGTAACTAAAATTATACATACGTTTAATTGCATAGTATGCCCTGCTTAATGTTGGCATTGTGTGCACATTATAGTTCTTCCAATTCATATGTTTATTTCCAAGCCAAGAAATTTTGTATTTGTCACTTCCTTAATAAGTTTGTCTTTATAGAAACACTGGAATGACTCATTATATAAGTAATGTAAGTCAAATTTCATTACTTTTGTTTCATCTAAATTCAATGACAACCCATTCACTCTAAACCATTTATTCAGAATTCAGTACAGTTACAGATGTTATTTGCAGATCATTTAGCCTGTTACCAATGAGTAATACACTTGTGTCATCTGCATATACCAGTGGTTTGGAATCTGTATTTATCCCAAGTGGAAGATCAGTAATATATAGGAGGAACAACAACAGACCCAAAATTGATCCTTGGCGAACACCACATTTTATTATTTGTCAATTGGAAGAAAATTGTCCGAACTCCTTGTGCAATATTTCAACCTTTTGTTTCAATTCTGTTCAGTAAGCTGTAAACCAATGACTAGCTGTTCCACGTATACCGTAATTAAATAATTTTTCTAAAAGAAGGTTTTGGTTTACACAAATGCTTTAGCCAAATTACAAAAAATACCTGCCATCTATTTTTGTTAACAGCAGTTAAATATTGTTTGTTAATGTAAAAACTGCATTTCCGAAATTATTGCCCTCTCTTATGCCAAATTGTTCATTTGTCAAAACATTCATAAATGCTGGTTTAGTCTACTAAACAAAAGTGTTAATATTTTTTAAAATATAAATATTGAGATTGGTCTATAATTTGTCATTTTTAGTTTTATCATCTTTCTTGTTTATCAGCATAACAATTGAGTTCTTGAGCCTCTCAGGTGAAATACTAGATATCAGTGAAGAATTACATAGATGGCTTAATGGTTTACTTGCAAGTGCACACAGTTTTAGACATGTGCAAGGAATTCCTTCATATCCTGTGGATTTTTTTTTTGGTTTGATTTTATTATGCCCACTATTTCAATTTTTGTTGCAGGTATTGATTTAATTTCTGTTATATTGTCTCTTGTTAATGTATTAAATAATTTAATAGCTTCCTATTTTTTAGGATATTCTGTTATTAGATTTTCAGCAAGTGATAAAAATGTTATTAAAGGCACAGGCTACTGCTTTTTAATTCTTTATGTTCCTTCCTTCAAAATTTAATTGAAAATTTGTATTTAATACTTGTGATTTACCAGTTTCTTATTTAATTATATTTCAAGTTGTCTTCACTTTATTTTCATATTTATTAATCAAGTTATAATAATGTAATTTCTTAGCCTCTTTTATGAATTTCCCCAAGATGGCACAATATATTTTGTAAAATTCCTTTATTATTTAATTAACTGTTTCACTGCTTAAACATAAAGGGGCTTTTTGCGTTTACAAGATATTCTAATGCCACTTGTTATCCAGCACACCATATGCCCTGCTTATCTCATCCTCCTAGATTTGATCATTCTAATAGTGCCCGGTAAGTTATACGAATCATAACCCCCTCTCCCACTTAGGTCTAAATAATTTCTTCGCAACCCAGTTCTAGCATACCCTCAGTGTGTACCGAGATAAATTTGATGTTAACTGCAACGGTAGTAATTACTTTGTTAACGTGTGGCGTTATGTAAAGTTGGACGCAGAATAGTTAAGTTTGAGAACTGCTCTATCTAACTCTAATAGTTAAGTTTGAGAACTGCTCTAACTGTAACTGGGCTATTACACAGCGTGTAGTGGTAATTCCTTACCGACGTTTCGGGAAAACCTATCAGGCCCACCTTCACTGACCATTTCCCACCCTCAAGGGTCGGAATTCAACGCATAGCATCGACCATAGTTAATAGAGGGCATTAATCTGTGGTTGGGAATTCCGTGTGGCATTATAGTTCTTGTGCGTGTACCATCAATGCCACGGATTGCCAACATTTCAATGCAATGTGGCCAGTGGGACAATGGCGACGTCAAAGACAACTAATACATATAACAGACAGAATTGGGAAGATGCGGTAAGTAAGCAACCACTTGTAATTTTGCGTAAATATTCTGAATACGACATGACAGTATAATCGCTTAAAATTTATTTTGTTCCTTTCTGATTTCTTAGAAACTTGTTTGCTACCTTGCGGTACTATATGAGGGTTATGCAGTATGTAATTGTAGTTGTTTTATTCTTGAATAACACAGCATTTATTTAGATTTCATGGGATCATTCCTTTGTAGTATACGGACGTAGAACATGATATAGTGTGAGAGTAATATAATGCAGTAGATATACGAAGTTCATGGTTTTTATGGTTGTATTATCACCTTCCGAGAATGCTGTATTGTATAGACCAAAGATGTGGCAAGGTATTTGTACCGAAAATTACTTGATAACATGCTCACTACATATGGGCTTTCACTGAAAAAAAAAAATCGTCCACGGAATAGATGGTGTAACCGAAAAGGTAATCTTTCCATGCTGGCTTAAATACTTTTATAATATGGTCTCTGTTTTTAATCTTAGAAGAGCGTATGTAACTTGGTTCCTGCATAGGGTACACTTTTTTGAGAGCTATTGAGCTTAGCTTTGGGTCCTGGTCATGTTTATGTCTGTTATTGATAGAAGGTATTTATGATCAGAAATGTTTCCGTGTTGTATACCCCTGTCTGGTAACTGCTGAGTGTAGTAATGGGCACAGTGTTATGTTTATATATGGTACTTATACTGCGTCTTTATGAATTTGTTTGCAGTTTTTGTGTTGTCTACAACAAAAGACAATAATGAAAATAAGTATTCAGCAGCAAGGAGTAGTATATTAAGTTTCTTGCGTAATTATCTTCCAGAAAATTTTCTTTACATTTAATGTTTAATGTAATGTTTTTGTAATGTTTTTGAGATGGTGAACACTTATTTCAGAGCCGTTGAATTTTCACACAGAAGATAATTGGATGTATGCAAAATAAAGTTAAAGGGGGAGTTGTCTCTCACACACCATGAAGGCATGTAGGGGTTGTATGTATGTTTTTCTGTACTTATACTTAACCGTGGCTTTAGATGGTGAAGTGAGTGGTCAGCTTTACATTATGCTTTGGGAAAGAGCTCCTGGTATTCACTGAGTAGGTTGCTTGCTGGGTCCCAGACCTGGTCTGAACATTTTGGAAAAGAGCAGAATCTCCCTACCTGTAAAATGTCTGTTGTCATGAGTGGTGTGACTGGCATTACGGCAAAGCATGCCACACTATGCAGGTCTTGAGAATTTGACATTAGTGTGTTTGACGGTTCCATTCCTCCGGGATATGATGGTGCGTTGTATCTCTTAAGAATAGACTTTTGATGTTGAACTAAGTTTGGGAATAATGTGCTTGCTATGTCTTTTCCAGTTAAGTTGCTATTAATGTCCAGGCAAAGCAGTTTACTTGTAACTACTACTTTGATTGCATTAATACCACAGCCTGTACACATGTGTTGTTGTTGTTGTTGTGGTTGTTGTTTACATTCAAATCTATCAGAAATTCTACTGAATGTAGAACAAGCCTGAATGAATTAAATGTACCTATAAAACAATTACAATGAACGCATTATTACAAATTTACAGAAAAGCAAGACAAAAACATCTTGAATGCGTAACATTACATATAAAAGTAGGAAGCAGAAATAGGAAAACACACAAAAATTACTGATTATTTAAACCACAGAGGGAAATATGATACAGAATTATCTACAGTTATTAACATTATTCATCAGGTAAATAAAAGGAATTTGTATATAAAATTTTTAAGGCTGTTTTAAATTTTGTTGAGTTATTAGAGAAGTTTTTAATGGTGGGTAGGGAAGACTGTTAAAATTCTTAATACCAAAGTAGTAAACTCTTTTTTGATATATAACCAGATTTGTTTGTGGTAAATAGAGGTTAATATTTTGTCTGGTGTACATACTCTTTAAGTTTCTGAATTAACTATAAATACATATAAATGTAAATAGCTGTAACAAAGAAGCTGACATTAAATTACAACAAAAGAAGCTTTATAAAAGTTTGTTTATTCAGAGTGTAATGTAAGTTTATTTGCCCTAAACCATTTGTTCAACATGGCAAAGGTATTATTAATGCAGTTTTGATAGGAGTCTCTCTCAGGGCAATATATAATTGCACTGTTAATGTCAGCAAGAGGTATACATTTGCGCCATAGATTGTTTGTTAGAGTAGATTGTTTATGTATGTGAGAAAAAACGGGTAACCAAATATAGAAGCCTGAGAAACTGCATGTTTTACAATGTTCTGGTTTGTTCAGGTGTTACAGTTTAAATTTGGAGATATGTGTACTTTTTTTCTGTCATTATGATATGATTTATACACTGTGTAGCTCCACCTGGAATTTCATAAAAAAAATTGGGGGTATGGTTAATTTAATATGGGTTTTTGTTTTTCTGGCAACTGTTGGATGCCACAATCCTTCAACTTGTTTACTGTGTTAATGTAGCCCACTATACGGATCCTACGTGGACACGTACATTGGTTTACATTCAGCAAAAGTATTATGTGTACAATTGAAGCCCATTGTGGTTGGTTCATTGAAGTTCAGTAATCTTTAGTGTAACAATAATGCTTTTTCCTTGTGTTAGCATGAGCATCGTCTCTGCCAAGTAGGCATCTGACTCTGAGTTGAATGTTGTATGTGGAGGGAAAGATATATGTGAACTCAGTGGATGGCACTCCCTCCACACCCTTGATACTTGTCATTATGACTTAGAGTTAAAAAGTCACATTGAATTATTGCTTTATATTCACAATATTCCCCTTTGTAATTTTCTTTCCTTTTCAGGAATTCCCCATACTTTGCCAGACATGTTTGGGTGACAATCCATATATACGAATGGTAAGTCTTCATAATGTTAACATGCCTTTAAAGGAAGCTGAAATTTGCCATGAATGTAGAATGAGATCTCGTATGTGTCAGAAGTCTAGTACGTAACAGGAATTCATACTAAAGAATATACCTTTGTAAAAGAGATCCTGGCATATGCGCAAAATTGGTTTGTTGTATATTAATAAAGTGTGAAAGAGTGAGGTGAAAATGGAAAGGAAAAATAAAAATTTAATGAACTAATCTGCTTTAATAGCTTTTCTGCTGACGCATATACTGTACTGCATGGAATTTGAGGAAGAATATTTGTCTCAAAATGGAGAAAAAAGAAGTCAAGACCTGAACAGAATTAATACAGAATTCCATAGGGGAGAGCAAATAGAAGTTAAAAAAGGCAAGAAAGACAGGAAAAGGAGACATCAATAGAAACTAGCAGCACATAAAGATAGGAGAAGGGGAGGGTGGAAAGGAAGATCAAGGAAATAAAAAAACAGTGTATGAAGGGTACAGTAACAGTGTAATGTATGTATGTTTTGACTCAGTTATTTTCAAACACCACAAATTTAATTGTATGTGTTGATATCAGTATTGATTATCTTAAAACTTCTAAATATAAATTTCAATTAGATTGCCTATTGGCATCATACAATTTAAGCTCCATAGTAGACTTTCCCACAAGAATTACTGGAAATACCTCCACAGCCATCGACAATATTTTTATCGACAAAGTAAAAAATAATGATTATACTGTTGAGCCTATGATAAACGGCCTATCAGACCATGATGCCCAAATTTTAGTATTATGCAATATAAATGTTAGCAATCAAGAAACATCATTTGCTAGAAAGCGAATTATAAATAGTGATACCGTAGCTCAATTTAAAGCAAAGCTAAGTCATGAAAAGTGGTCTGACACCTTTGCAGAAGAAAATATTGATATAAGTTTTCAAGGATTTTTAAATACCTATTTAAGAATTTTCTACCACTGTTTTCCTTATAAAATGGTATTCAACAATTATAGCAAGAAAGCATGGATAACGAAAGGTATAAAAATCTCTTGCCAACGGAAAAGGGACCTCTACAAATTATGTAAAACCTCCCATGATTCTAACCTTAAATATTATTATAAAAACTACACAAAAATCTTAGCTGATGTAATTAAGACCGCCAAACGTAAACATTACAATA
>Ga0268261_10001573_pt1 | contig 15811 bp, 15 predicted proteins | sample TergutNc150P1_FD_190353 | JGI IMG/M metagenome (GOLD analysis project Ga0268261, IMG submission 190353) | Nasutitermes corniger P1 segment gut microbial community from laboratory colony in Florida, USA - Nc150 P1 (SPAdes) (version 2) | ecosystem: Host-associated > Arthropoda: Insects >... | reverse complement strand
ATACATAAATACATACATACATACATACATACATACATACATACATACATACATACATACATACATACATACATACATACATACATACATACATACATACATACATACATACATACATACATACATACACATACTTACATACAAAACACAAGGATCCTGCTGCGGACCCGGTTTTTGGAACATACAATACAACTCACATCTTAACCTGAGATACACTAACCATACGAAAACAGTAGCATTTCCAGATGACGTGCTAATCGTGATAAAACCAGAATCCATTATAGAAGCAGAGAACATTGCCAATGTTGAACTGAGGAAATTTTCAGCGTGGTCAAAAGAAAACAAAATTAGATTCCATTAACAAAAATCGAAAGTAATGCTTATGACAAGACAAAAGTGAAAAGAATGCAAATAACTTGAAATATATCTGAACAACAAACCTCTACCTCAAGTACACAGTTTGAAATGCCTGGGCCTAATATTCAACAATAAGCCTACTTTTAGGTACACACAAACTACATGGCTGAAAAATGTACAAAATTGATATTTGCACTTTCTAAATTGGCAAAGCTCAACTGGGGTCCAAAACAAGCAGCCCTGAAGAATATCTACACAGGAGGAATACTACCTCTCCTTTTATATGTAGCACCAGTGTGGAAAAAGCCATAGATAAAGTTAGCTACAAATTAAAGATAGTAAGAGTACAAAGAATTATAAATATTAGAATTGCCAAGTTATACCGTACAGTGTTGAATGAAGCCCTCTGCATACTGACAGGATTGACCCCCATCGGCATAAAAGTATAAGAGGCATTTCTATTTTACCACCTCACCAAATGTAGCACAAAAGAGAAAGCACTGGTCTATCGTGGCATGGAAGTTAAACATTGGCAGCATCCCGCAGAAACGATAACATTTCTTACGGAAAATAATGAGGAAACAAGCACAATTCAAATATTCACTGACGGAAGCAAGTCAGAACAGGAAGTACGCGCAGGCGTAGCCATATTTAAATCAGGTACCCACATTAAAGGTCTAAAATACAAGATAAACAAAAGATGCACTAACTATCAAGCAGAGCAACTGGCGATATTGAGAGCACTAGAGTATACAGAAACCCTACAAACAGAAGGTAAGAAGGCCAACATATACACAGACACCCCAATGACACTGGACTCACTTAAAATTAGCAAATTCACAACATTCATCATTGAATAAATAAGAAGAAAATTGATGGAGATGAGAAAAATAAAGTGGAAAATTCAATTCTGCTGGGTTAAAGCTCACGTCGGCATCCAGGGAAATGAGGTAGTTTACACACTCGTAAAGGAGGCAGCGACGATTGCGGATATCATAGAATGCTACAAGAAAGTTCCACAAAGCGTTGTGATAGGTGAATTCGGTGAGAAAAATGTAGAGAAGTGGCAAAGGGAATGGGACCAAACAACAAAGGGAAAAATAAAAAGGAATACTTACCGATAGTAGATGATAGGATAAATATGAAAACAAACATAACCCATACTTTCATATCCATTGTTACGGGACACGGAAATATAAGATCATAATTGCACCGATTTAAAGTAACTGAAACACCAAATTGTCCGTGTGGCATCAAGGACCAAACAATAGAACATTTGTTATATGAATGTGAGCTGCTAAATAAAGAAAGGTACAGCTTAATATCAACAGTATTAAAGGATGACGTTTGGCCAATTAGTAAAAATACATTAATAAGTAAACATTTTAAAATTAGTGTTAAATTTACTAACAAAACCTCTTTTGATAAACTTAACGATGTGTCAAATCAACCATGCCAAGCAAATTAAGGTAACATGTTGGTATGTACATACATACAGACACCGTGCGACAGAACACATGCAAAGTGTCTGTTAAAAGTAAAATTAATCTACATCTGTTAAGTGAGCAATGATATTAATACAATCTTCACACTTTCCTAATGCGCGAACTCTTTGCTTTTCTACACGTTCGGACAGACACTTCACAATTACCTCAGCAATAAACACAACTAAACTCAAGATAGTTCCCACAAGCAGTACCACAAATGCCGGCATTAAATGAAAAACTGAGAAAGCGACAAATATGTCACCAGCTGCTTCTCGTAATCTCCCTCCACCCCTCAAAGCAGCTTGATGCTGCAGTTCTGTCCAGAGCCTTTCTTGTACACCGGCTTCAAGATAGCGCCTCATTAGGATGTTGAATCTGTACAGAAGTGGATTTCCCTTCTTAAAAAGAATTGTTAGACTTGCAGAAACTGCGACCCGATCAAGGGAGCAAATTATTTTACCAACATCCACAGTTCCCATTTCATTAGCAACATAAGTAGCAAACATTGGAGCAATAACAGAAGCCATGTCCCTTTTTGTTATCATTCGTTCAACGCATTTCCGGATATCGCTACAGTCTACCTTAAGTTTCTTATATTCTTGGAACTTCACAAATTCCGGATAAGATAGAGAGTCCTGAATCATATAGAGAACTGGATGGTAGCCATAAACTACATCTGAATCCAGGAGTTCTTCTAAAGTTTCTAACTTCTTTCCATACTTCGGTTCCACCAGATAAGAAACAAAAAATGCTTGGAATACAGTGCTAATAGCGAAACAAAAACAGACGTAAAGAAAGAAGAAAACTCTGAGGCTAGAATTTGTGGGCTGTTGTGAAACAGACACTCCAACAAAAACAGCCCAAACATTGTGGAAACAGTTGGACAGTGACTGATATGTGTGTGTCTCATTACACACAGACCGGTATGGACCATTACCGGCACACCAGAACACAGCTGTAGTTAGCAGCAGCACAAGACCAATTGTCAACCACACAGACAGCGAGAAAGTTGTCAGTACTTTTTCCGTTCCAGGAATAACTTTTGGACAAGGAACAAGCATCTCGACATTCAAATGTATATAGGGTATTGTGGCATCAAATGAAGAGATTACAGTGAGAGGTAATAGAGGAACTGTACCTGTTAGAACGTCAGATAAGCCATCCTCTAACTCGATAGCCGGTTTTAGAGATGACTCTAGTTCTAAATTTAGCGATGGTGGAAGGAAAACAGCTGTCAAGTTAATCTTCTCACATATCAACTTCAGAATTTCAACCGTTAAGCCTGTTATTTTGTACGCAGTTCTGCCGTCCTTCTGTGTGTAATTTTCTGTCATAATCACATAGGGGTTGATTCCTACGGTACCTATTTTAATGGGACAACCCATAAAATTCTTCGGAACTTTTGTAGGGTACAGATGTGCATTTTCTGAAAATCTGCCATTATTTTCAAAGACCCATTCATCTAGCAGAATGATGTCATGTACCTCTCCACACCTACCCAATTTAAATGGAAACCAAGTGTACAAGTTCAGCCTGTCTGATGCTATTGTCTTTGTAGTGCTCACAGCATGCAGTGGGCGATATGCAATTTGGTTTGGGATCAAGACAACCACGTTGACAATTCTGGCCACCTGCCACAATATGGAACATATGTGAGCAGCCAGTAATTGTGCTGGTTCATTGCTGCTGTCAGTTGCCACCACAAGAAATCTTCCTCGAGCGTTCCACGATGTGATGTGTTTCAGATTCTCCACCTGATTTTCAAGTGTCTCGTTGATGCTGCTCGTCTTATCGCACCACACAAACAGAATGTAACTCTAGTGTAAAACCAGTGTGTCTGCAGTGTCATCTTCGCTTGGTTGAAACAGTTCAATCTGCCATCTTGTTTTCTCGTGTAACTTTTCTAGTATGATGTTCACAGTTTGCAGATCGTCCCTCTGTGGAAGAGGTTTACTGAGAGCGCTGCGGGCGATGTCTGGTTTTGTGTATGGCAGCGAGACGACGAGAGGTCTTCCTGGTACGAAGTATCTGTGTGCGACTTTCCACACACACAGGACTGTGTGCAGCTGGTCTGTGGTCAGCGTGCTGTCTGTCAGTACTACGGCAGCTGTGTAAGTGCAGTCAGCAGCAGCAGCATGCTGACTTCCGAATCGGCTTTTGACATCTGTAAAAAAGTGCATTGTTATGTAGTAGAGCTACGCATCTGACCTCCAGACTTAATAATATTTTGATTAATAGACTGAATTAATGTTTATTGTGACGTGACGCCGTGTGGTTTCGTATAACAATCGGAGAACTATTTTCATATTTATTCTTGTAGCCCACCGTGGAAGTAGTATGGTTCGTCGTCAGTGAAATAAATGTCTGCAAGTGTGTACGCCCTCACACCCCGGCAGGCGATAACCATCACAGTAATTGGCAGCAGAGCCACAAATGTCAACGCTGCTGTAATTTACAGAATTTAAATATCTGTAAATTAGAAAGTCAGTTTTGTTTTTTTAAAATATTTTCTTGCTTGTAATCATTCGAAATTTGCATGTTAACAAGAATTGTGCTTTACGAATGTCCGAATTGTGTCAATTCTTGGTAGGGCTTCGCCAAATTAGTGACAGTCTGTAAGCAGTCCACAGTACCACTGTACTGCAGCAAGCTACGTAATTACATAACTACAGCAGCTAGCTGATCTGTGTTGTGTATCGCATTTTGCTACTGTCTGTACTACATTCACACTGCACTGTGCAGTTGTGCTGATTATCGAAGACGTTCAACTGATTTGTTAGTGTGAGTCACAAGGCCACGTGGTCTGTTGTTCCTCACTTCTGCAGCCTAAAATGTAATAATTTCTATTATTATTATTATTATTATTATTATTCCGTTTTACGCCATGGTCCCTTCGACCCATTCCTATTCTCTCTCAACTCTCAACTTGCCTCTCTATGTATCGTTTTCCTGCACGGTGTAATGGAGCTCAACCTTCCTTATATCTTCCTCCACCCGCTGGATTTGTTCTCTCCAGTTACCATCTTTATCTCTAAAATTATCCAAACCTCAAGATATATTTAAATGCTGTCGCAGGAATTTCATTTCTGCAGGTTGTGTGTGTGTGTAACTTTCTGCTCTTTCTTAAGAGCTCACTATTCACTAACTATCCGACGAACGAACTCCATAGAGCAGAGTCCTTAGAAAGCTAATAGTTTTCCTGCTACTCAAGAAATTTCCCTCATTGAATATCACTCAAAAATTCATCATAATATTTCCTGTCCTCAGTCAGGTCAAGGCTTCGTTTTCCTATTTCTTTGAGACCCGATTAAATATTAACCATTCCCAGACCCATGCCCACTTTATTCCTTCCACATGCCAAATATGATATCTAATTCCCATTCCTTACATCGTTCCAAATGATTAGTCCCAAGCCGATGTTTTGTGAAAAGCGAAGAAAACTTTCAACAACATCGAGACTCGAGCTGAAATTAAGTTTTTCCCCGCAACGCAAGGCGCCGAACGCAATTCACGCCATTCTGACATAAATGTTAGGGGAATATGCACCATCGCATGCCACTGTCAAAAACTGGGTGGCCCAAGTTAAATGTGGTGATTTTTCCATCTGTGAAGCCCTTCGTCCTGTAGGACCCAAAACGTGAGCGGTTTGGGTTTATCATTTGTGAAGATTTTGACATGCGGAAGCTCTCCGCGAAGTTGGTCCCAAATTTTCTGATTGCGGATCAAAAACGTCAACGGTGCTAGTCGTCTGCGAAAAAATTGTTTTTTTTTTACGCGATCTGAAGGATTTCCTGTCGGGATTGGTAAACATGGACGAATCCCGGTTATATCACTATGACCCAGAGACAAAGCAACAATCAATGGAGTGGCGGCATAGCGGCTTACCCCATTCCAAAAAATTCCTAGTAGTGCAAAGTTCCGCTGCAAAAGTTCTCGCCTCGATTTTTTGGGATCAAGACGGCATCCTCCTCATTGCTTGTCTTCCAAATAGCCAAACAATCAACGCGGAGTGTTACTCATTTCTGTTGGTTCAATTGAAGGACTTTTGAAGGAAAAATGACGCGGGAAATTTTCCGAGGTGGTCTTGTTCTTGCACGACAATGCCCCCGACTCACCGGACACTTACAACCCAGATGAAACTGGCTTACCTGGGCTTACAGTGTTTTGATCAGCCAACCTATTCTCCGGATCTGGCTCCGTCGGACTACCACATGTTCCCTGGACTGCAAAAACAATTAAAGGTCGCCATTTTCTTCCAACGCCGTTATTGCTGCCGCAGAACCTGGTTGGACGGACAATATACTCTAATTTGTTTGAATGGCGTGCAGATGTTAGAGCAACGGCCTAAGTAGTGTATTGAGCTTCGTGGGGAATATGATGAATAAATCCCGAGTTTGGTCGCTGTAGCTTGTTTCCTTCCTGATCGGGCTACGGACTTATCAGCACCCCTCCTAAAGAACAGAACATACATAATAATAACACATAAACACAAAAGCAATAAAAATACATAACTTGCAAGCTGAAACGAAAGTGTACAAAACATAAGACATATATGCAATTATAAAAAATGGAAGCAAAAGGACATATAAAATGTGTAAAACCATATTAGCAACAAACTTCATACGATCTGTATACCTTCTACGAATGTTAAACACCCTGTTACTAAGAAATTCACTACAATTCACCCAACTACACTTTACTCCACTTTACTGCGCTTGTCGACACTTCACTCCCTACCATTTAAACTTCACCCAACTACAATTCACTACCCTCTCATTTGTCCTAACACCATTTAAATTTCCTATCGCTCCATTTCATCTCACATCACGACACTTCACCACACTTCACTTCACTGCACTTTTAGATGATTGTCGCCACACTTCTATTTATTCCACTTCACCCCGTTTATAATTACTTTGCTACCTCGGATTCTAAAAATCTTAGGTTTACAAGGGAAAGTACTTAACGTTTCTGCGTTTAGTTGTTTCCAGTTTTTTATGGTCTTAATTATAAAGGAATATTTTCCGATATCTGTTCTTTGCTTCTTGTCCCTAATTTTCCGAACATGATCAACCTCACTCAAATAGTAAGACCTTCTCAACCTGTCACGTATAACTTTCCAAGCCTGTTCCCCAGAGTACGCTCTAAGAAGTGCGTGTAATCGTGCTATAGTCCTACGGTGAGCCAAGGTTTTCCAGTCAGAACCATTCATATGATATGTGAATTGAGCAGTTTTCTTCTCTACCCGGCCTAAAGCATTTATCTGTTCTCTGCATGATCCCAACATGCAGGCCCATATTCGATGACGTGTAGGCTAAACTTTCTTATTCCTATTTCCTTTTTTGCAAAGGAAGTGTCTTACAGGCTTTTTGCTCGGTAGTATTTACTAGGTCCACCCAATTTAAATCGCTTCGTAAGATAATTCCTAAGTATTTACAACTGCTCGTTTCTGGAAATTTTTGGTCACCAAGAGAGTAACCCAGTGGATTTTTAACCCGGGCTCTCGTATATCTTATTGCCTTATTTTACCGGGACTTATTTTCATCGCATTTTTTACTGTCCATTCCCCCAAGGTGTCTAGAATCTTCTGCAACATATCTAATGAATTCTTATTTGTGATTTTCCTATAAATCATACAATCATCAGCGAATAGTCTAATACTCGAGTCGATGTTCCTCGAAATATCATTTACGCACTAAAAACAGTGTTGGACACAAAACGCTCCCTTGCGGCACATCTGACATTACTTTGACTCCCTTGGACAGTTGCCCTACTACCCTTACCCTTTGTTTACGAACTAAAAGGAATTACATTACCAAAATGTCTACCTTCGAATCCACGCCCGAGGCCGCCGGTTTCGTTAGCAGCCGATCACGAGGAACTAAATTGAAAACGTTGGGAAAGTCTATTACAACCGCAACTATACCGAACTCCTCGTCCACATTTTCCGCTATGTCCTTGAACACTCACATGAGTATCCTGGTTTAAACCCATGCTTTCCCTCGTATAACTAATTATTCCTATCCCAGACTTACCTCAAATACTCTGCTACAGCGTGTGCAGGTGCTTGCAAACCACAGAAATTAAGCTTATTGGTCTATAACTTGAATGCTGATCGATTACACGTTTGTAAATAGGAAACATTGTGGCTTCTTTTCAGTCGCTTGGGATGGCAGCATTGTTTAAAGATATTTCAAGTAGTCTAACTAGGTAAGGGGTCATGGGTACTCCACCCAATTTCAGAATGCACCAGGAATTCGTTCTTAACCTACTGATTTGTTTCTCCCAATTTTTTCGTATAACTTCAGTGTTAATAATGAAGGTTTCACCCGAGTTGGCTAATTTTATTTCCGGGATGTTACGATCGTAGCAATAGACGGATACATAATAGGAATAAAAGATGTTAGCTTTTTCAGTAGAGTCCTTAATGATCGTTCCGTTGTGGTTTTCGGTCGCAGGAATAATTTCCCAATTTTCTTTTCGCCTTTTCATATACTTGTAGAACTCAGAACAGCGGTTGCTTGCATTGTGTCGTACTGATTGCAAAAATGCCTCCAGTGCATTTTTTTGGCTTCTAGCACTACTTTAGATAGTTTCTTTAGTTCCACTTTATATCGCTGTCCTATTTTTCTGTTGTTTGGTACTCTTTTAACCTTTACTTTATCCGTTTCACTTCCTTATGTTAATATTCAGGATCAGGATTTTTCTACGAATTTTATGTGGGACAAAGGATTCCTAGTCTCCAAGACTATTTCCTTAAAACGTTTCCAAATTTCCCCCACACAACTTCCATTACTTGCCCACAATGCGAATTTACCCTGAGAAAGCTTCGTAGAACTGTGACGTTTGTTTTGTGGTAAGCGGTAACTAATCTTCCCACTTGATACTCCCGAACGTTTTCAACCCATTCTACTTCTAACAGTACCCCGCAATGGTGCTTGGACCTGGGAGACTCTAGACGAGACATACAAAACCGGCTCAATCGTTGGTGGTTAACCAGCACGGCAAGATGGCGAAGCCTTAGAGATAACCAAAGACAGGCCCGAGAACTAACCTCGGGATCTAGTCTGGGTGCCAAGATCAAATTCTTGTCCTTTAACAGAATTCAATCCATGGCGGTAATTGGTCTTCTCACTGGACATACCCTGAGGAGACATCTTCACTTAGTAGGACTGCTGGACAGTCCATTGTGCGGGAGGTGTGGAGTGAAAGAGAAAACCTCGGCCCACATTCTCTGCAAATGTGAGATTTAGCCTCACTCAGACTTGCGTATCTGGACTACTTTTTATTTGGAGCCGGAGGATATTAAAAGCATAAGCTTTGGGGCCATCTCTAACTTTAGTAAAGCTGCAGCGCTCCCACTATGTGACATGGGGCATAAAGGGCTGGGTATTACGTCCTTAAGGTCCCGAATCCAAATACAATCAATCAATCAATCTACCCCGCAATGGTCACTGATCCCCTGAACATCACTGCAAGAGGTTAACGCACTTTCGTGACGGACAAGGTAAACATCAAACAAAGCATCCACTCGCGTCGGGCTATTACTGCTTGAGTGTAACCATTTTCCCATACAAGTCTATTCAAAAATACCTGGGTCTTCCTACACTTTTCTGCGTGATCATTCCAATCTGCATAACGCAAGTTGAGATTACATCCAATGATGCTACACTTTGTAGGTTTTCCGTGTATCGGTGCAAGTAATGTGATTTTTTAAACAAGAACTCCACCACCGCCAGTGTGTCTGTCTCTTCTGAAAGTTGTGTAATCAACCCTAAAACCTCTGCATTGCTAATTTCCTCACTAAGCCATCACTCCGTGCCTATTGCAACATCAAGATTATATGTGTCAGTTAATTTACATAAATCTAAAGTATTGCTGTAAATAATCCTGCAGTTTACCTGCAGCAAAACTAACGGTTTACCCTCAGCCTTGGGCGCCAATGTCGCCGCTAAACACTCATCTTTTGTTTCATTTTCAGTCTCCCTCCTTGCCGTATCTGACGTCTCCGTATCAATCTCAGCCGTCCACCAGGTCGACGTCAAATGTTCCAGGATTGTCTTCATCCCCGTCTCCTCATGTCCCCTTGCTGGAAGTCCCTACCGACAGGCATTGTCACTCCCTCCTCATCTTCTGTCGTTCGCCGCCGATACCTCAGACTCTGGAGTAAATGTGTCTCGCTCCTCTTCTGTTTATATGAAGATTATCTTTACCAAAGTCCCAGTCGTTCACCCAAATATTTGGGTCTACAAAAGCAACCCCTAGTGACTGTGCTATACACTTATATCTGCTGTTCTCTGGTCCAATGCGCCGCCATTTACGAGATCGTAGTCATCACCCATGACATAATAGAGATTTCCAGTTTGTCTTAAATCGTTTGTACCCACATGGATAGCGACGGTGTATGGGTTCCCTAGGTCTCTGTAGCTGTTCCGTTCTAATGCCCGGAAAGCACTCTACTTTCATATCTGGACATTCACTTCCAACATTACTTAAAATCGAGTCACCCAGCACTAAGCACTCTCCACTTTTACGATCACCCTGCACCGTATCCCGCCTGCCAGGTTCCCTAACAACTGTTGCAATCGTAACTGTTATTCAATTGCCTTGCTCTTCCTTGTTAAATCGTCAATTTCAAGTAAAGCATTCTGCAATTTCTCCTCTAGTAGCGTGAGTCTCTCCGATCCACACTAATCACAGATCCATTTTCCGCCCTCTGCCACTTTAGCTTTAACATTACCACAGCTGTATTGGAACCAGCGCCCACAGTGTTACACTGGGTTTCAGATTTCAGATTTCTGTCGCACCCGCTACACAAAATTTGCAAACATTTTTCAGCCTCCACACCATGTCGAAGATTTTTCTCCACATCACCAATTACCAATAGCACAGCTAAAGACGCACACAGAATCATTGTCCCTAAGCACGATATAACTCGTCCATTTCCTACTTAAGTACGCCATGTTGTCCTCGTAGCCCATGAAGTCCTCGCCGCCCAGGTACACACGCACGCCCGGTGATATTCCGGGTAGCAACCCATAACCAGGAACTCTCCAAAAATACGTCTTCTTGTTACGAGCTTTGACTGGCAACTTATTACTATTTATTGTAACAGTAATATTGTTACTACTAATAGTGGTAGGTTTTCAGTAGCAGTAACAGTATTACTGATGATGTTCATTCTTCAACCTGATCCTAAATTTTTATTAACGCCTTACTGACATGCAGTCTATAAATGACTCCTTACTGACATTCAGTCGGTTATTAAAGCCTTAGTGACATTCAATCTATAATAGACCCTTTACTGACATTCAGACTATTACTGACTCCTTAGTGACATTCAGTCTTTTGTTAAGTCTTTTTTGAATTCAGTCTATAATTGACTCCTTACTGACATTCACTCTATTAAAGAATCCTGACATTCAATCTGTAATTGACTCTGGACTAAAATTCATTCTGTTATTAACGCCTTACTAACATTTTCTGTAATTGACTCCTTACTGACATTCACTATAGTATTTACTCTTTACTGTAATTCAGTCTCTTATTGAATCCTTACTGACATTCCCGCATGACAAAATAAAATATATATAACGCCAAAAACTAGCAAGAATGGGTACATAAATGTGCACGAATGAACTCAACAAAGATTTGTTGTAAATTACTAACCTTCTCAACTTGAGATTTCTTGAAGAAAATCGGCGCAGTCGGTCTATGGAAGAGGCTTTGGGATGGACGACACCGGGGTTCGAATTCCGGTAAGGACGGGTGTATTCTGTGTCCTCCAAAACGTCCAGACTGGCTGTTTGGCCCACACAGCCTCCAAGGTAGTTTGTAATGTCCTCCTTCAACGAAGATAAAGCGGCCGGGGCGTGAGACTCACAACACACATGTATCGAGTGCCGAGGTGATGATGCTCAGTACAAAGGTTCCGTTGGTGTTACGTTTCCAGTTAAATGAGCAGCAGTAGGTGAAGGTTGTGCGAGTGTCTGGAACTGGCAGTACGGTAAAGTGTGGGCTGGCGGCAGTGCAGATTGGTACAGCGCGGTTGGTGAAGGTTAGTGTCTTTCGGTATTTGGTGTGAATTGCTGACAGCTTGAAATGTTGGACTGCCTGAACTTTGAAGGTGGAGGCAGCAATTTGCAACGAAAGTTGATAATTATATATCGGTCATCAGGGTATGATATCTGGAGAGACTTTAATGTTTAGCAGTTCTGTACATAACACACTGGAATATTACCAAAATGTGTTATTGTTGATAATATTAAAAAGATATTTTTCCATCTAATTTACCGACATGAGTATAATCAAAAATATATAGGTGTAACTAAAGTATCAACCAATGTTAGATACTTACATCAATATTCGCCCTCAAAATGCCAGTTGTATTCCAAAACCTTCCAGCAGCTTCCCTTCATCTTTCCCAACTAACATTTCATATCCATTTCACATTTCTCCCAAGCCACCATTAGCAACTCAGTTCTCACGCCACGTCTGTCTAATGTGTTCGATCTCTCTTTCCACATTGCAGTTGTATTTCAAAATCTCCGCTTTGATCTGTTTTGTCTGTCATGCCACATATAAACTATGCATAATTGGGTTCAAACAAATTTCATTAATAAAAAACCTACTTCTATACATTCTGACAGTTGTCACGTAAAGTGTCAACATGCCATGTGAACGCACAAACCCTGAGCACAGTGGGACAAAAGTAATGTACAATTGACTTTATACAATTTAGTCTTCTCTAGCAAATCATTAAAGAATTCTAATCTTCAGTGACCTGTTTGTTCCATTAACAGAACTTGTATAGCGAAGGAAGTAAGTGTATTTTACTGAGCGGAAGGCAACTGCAATTGTAATGCTTTATGTCCAGGTTATCACTTTATCTTTAACATTTTATCTAGACCTAGATCTCCCAAAGTGCCTCTATCTTTCAGGGTTTGAAACTAAAACTTTTGTGTATTTTTAATTTCTCCAGTTCATTTCTCTTGTCCCATCTGTCCCACTGTCTCTCAGTTCACTCCCCACCAACATTCACTGAGCAGTACAAATCATGCAGCCTCTCATTGTGTAAATTTGTTCATCCCCCTGCTTATCCCTCTGTCTTCAGACCAAATATCTACCTCAGTCCCTGGTCTAGCACAGTATTTCAAGTGTTTAGTCCTTTGGAACACAAACACAAAGAAAAAACACGCACTATCCAACACAAACACAAACACTCACCATCCAACACAAACACAAACACTCACCATCCAACACAAACACAAACACTCACCATCCAACACAAACACAAACACTCACCATCCAACACACTTATTTCTCTGTAACCGAAAATATTTATTCATAACCCCGATCTCTTGTGTGAAATCTGTGTCATTTGTTTGAAAAACTGTATACGATATGCAGTGTTTCAAATAATTAATAACGTATAAATCTATACTGTATGTACGTATGCCCTGTGGAAAGATCTGTAATCTCAGTTGCTGCTGTCACGAGTTTGAATAATGCAGTATGGCATTAGCACCATTGCGTATTGATTGTGTGTGTGTGTGTGTGTGTGTGTGTGTGTGTGTGTGTGTGTGTGTGTGTGTGTGTGTGTGTGTATATGTGTGCGTCTGTGTGCGGGTAAAAAACTTGTGTGTGACAGACAGCCTTGCTGTGACAAATATTACGTTATTTAATTTTAAATTAAATCATTTTCGTTGTGTCTGTAGAATGCATAATGGATGAAATGCTACCCGCCATGTACAGCTGTTATTGTGTGTATTGTGACAGCAGCTACATGTTTCGGCTATGTAAAGTGGCCATTATGGGGCTGTTAATGTGAGCAGTGTAACAACGGGAACTATTATTATTACTACTACTACTGCATGTTAATACTACTACTACTACTACTACTACTGCTGCTGCTACTACTACTACTACGACTACTAATACTACTACTAACTGCAGTTGAGTTTTTACTCGGTGGCCGTAGTCTTTGCGCTAATACAGACAAAACATATCAGAATAAAATGTACAGAAACTAAAGAATACACAAACACAGTACAAACAACACAAAACACAATAAATATAAGTACACATATTACCAAAATACCCACATAATACAAATCCCACACATACACACACACACACACACAAATTACAAACCCACACATACACACACACACACACATTACAAAAACCACACATACACACAGCCACACATTACAAAACCCACACATAAACACACACATTACAAAACCCACACATACACACACCCACACATTACAAAACCAGTTCAAACAACCACAGTACAAGATATACAGCAAATGAAATAGTCACAATAAAACCACGTAACCTCAGCATAAAGTCACACTAATGTACATGGCAATTTCATTCCCAAGAAATTCACCGTAACTCACTTCACTTCAAAATAAAATCACTTCACATAAATCACGTCAATTCACCCCACATCACTACACTTCACATCACTTTATTTATTTACACTCAACACTTCAATTCCCTTGCTTGTAACTACATTCATAACCCTCTTTATAAATGTGTTATTTTACAGGGAAGAGAGGTTAGTAAGCTTGCAGGTAATTGGATCCAAATTTTAATGGTACTATTTACGAAAAAATATTTACCAACATCTGTTCTTTGTTTCCTAGTACTAATTTTCCCATTATGATCGCCCCAACTCAGATAATATGGTTTAAGAAGTCTATTCTCTATCGCTTCCCAAGTCCGTCTGCCGCTATATGTTTTGAAAAGAGCGCAAATTCGGGCTATCAATCTTCGCTTTGCCAAAGTTTCCAAAACCGACAAACTGACATAATTTGCAAATTTGGCTTCTCTTTTCTGGACCCATTTAAAGCGTTTACACGACCTTCTCTGTATGGTCCCAACACACCGTTCTGTACGGTCCCAAAACACCGCTCAGTACGGTCCCAACACACCGCTCTGTACGGTCGCAACACACCGCTCTGTATGGTCCCAACACACCGCTCTGTATGGTCCCAATACACCGCTTTGTACGGTCCCAAAACACCGCTCTGCACAGTCCCAACACACCGATCTGTACGGTCCCAAAACACCGATCTGCATGGTCCCAACACACCGCTCTCCATGGTCCCAACACACCTCTCTGTATGGTCCCAACACACCGCTCTGTACGGTCCCAAAACACCGCTTTGCATGGTCCAAACACACCGCTTTATATGGTCCCAACACACCGCTTTGTACGGTCCCAACACACCGCTCTGTACGGTCCCAAAACACCGCTATGTACGGTCCCAAAACACCGCTATGTACGGTCCCAACACACCGCTCTGTACGGTCCCAACACACCGCTCTGTATGGTCCCAAAACACCGCTCTGTATGGTCCCAAAACATCGCACTGTATGGTCCCAAAACACCGCTCTGTACGGTCCCAACACACCGCTCTGTACGATCCCAACACAACGCTCTGTATGGTCCCAACACACCGCTTTGTATGGTCCCAACACACCGCTCTGTATGGTCCCAACACACCGCTCTGTATGATCACCAACACACCGCTCTGTACGGTCCAAAACACCGGTCTGTACGGTCCCAACACACCGCTCTGTATGGTCCCAACACACCGCTCTGTATGGTCCCAACAAACCGCTCTGTATGATCACCAACACACCGCTCTGTACGGTCCCAACATATCGCTCTCTATGGTCCCAACACACCGCTATCTATGGTCCCAACACACCGCTCTGTATGGCCCAAAAACCGCTCTGTATGGTCCCAAAACACCGCTCTGTATGGTCCCAACACACCGCTCTGTAAGGTCCCAAAACACCGATCTGTACGGTCCCAACACACCGCTCTGTATGGTCCCAACACAACGCTCTGTATGGTCCCAACACACCGCTTTGTATGGTCCCAAAACGCCGCTCTGTATGGTCCCAACACACCGCTCTGTATGATCACCAACACACCGCTCTGTACG
>Ga0268261_10001572_pt1 | contig 15821 bp, 22 predicted proteins | sample TergutNc150P1_FD_190353 | JGI IMG/M metagenome (GOLD analysis project Ga0268261, IMG submission 190353) | Nasutitermes corniger P1 segment gut microbial community from laboratory colony in Florida, USA - Nc150 P1 (SPAdes) (version 2) | ecosystem: Host-associated > Arthropoda: Insects >... | reverse complement strand
AAGTGCTACGTGGCCACGGTAGAGAGATTACTACACCCGTAGCCACCACGACTTACGATCATAGCTAGAAACGGCAGTAATGGTCAGTAGTCTGCCGAAATTACAAATACTGACCTGGTGGCAGCGAAAATTGAGATCGAGAAAGCTAGAGGAGAATAAGTAGGAACATATCTATCTCGCATCATATAGTGCCTGTCCGGGTAGGAAACAGTGGAAGTCCAACCGCTATTCGGGAGGTACTACAAGAGTAGTGGCATCGGCGGATTCACTACCCCGGTCACTACAGATGGGTGATATCGGTGGGATCACAACCCCTGTCACTACAATAGCGTGACACGTGTCCTTTCTCGACAGTATGTCTGCAAAGGTAACAGTGGGTGTGAAAGAGGTGTAACGCATAGGTGTCAAGAGACGTGCACTGACTATGTCAGTTCCACCATGTCCATACGAAGATGTTGGAATCCCGTGCGGGTCATGTAATAGACAGTTTAGGAGTCGTGCATGTTTTGACAGGCACAAGACTAACAAGTTAGGAAAAAACCGTATGTGAAAAGAAGAGGAACTGTACCGCATGTAATAAATTCATAACGATTAAAAAGCATGAAGGTTTCAAGCCATACTGTACTATCTGTGAGCGGAACAGAGAGATTGGTCATTTCTGTTTTATGCAGCCATTAAAGAACGAATTACCCCGCAGTGATGATGTACTTTTTGTGTTCTACGATTTTGAAACCACACAGGATACGAAGTTATTAGAGAATGCAACTGAGCACATTCCAATTTTAGTGTGTGCTCAGCAGTTTTGTGCAACCTGTGAGCTGCAAGATGACAGAAATTGAAGGTGTCCGCTGTGGTAAGAGACACCATTCATTCTACGATGATCCAGTAGAAGATTTGTTAACTTATCTTTGTGAATCTCGACCCTGGTGTAATAAAATAGTGGCGATAGCACACAACGCAAATGCTTTTGATTCGCAGTTTATACTGAAAAGAGCTATTTTCATGAAATGGAATCCCCAAGTAATTTTAAGTGGTCTTAAATTTATCAGTATGGAAATGCAGCACTTCCATTTTCTGGATTCCATTTCTTACTTCCCCATGTCTTTACGTAAATTGCCCGAGGCATTTGGGCTTTCGGTAACAAAATCGTGGTTTACGCACTACTGGAATACAAAGGCAAATTTGGACTATGTGGGCCCCATACCCAACATCAAGTACTATGGCGCTGATGAGATGGGTGAGGGAGAGAGAAAGGATTTAATGTCTTGGTATAATGAGCAAAAGGCAGTCTTTGATAACCGTCGCGTGTTGGAACAGTATTGCCAAGATGACGTTACCGTCTTACGACAGGCGTGTCAGATTTTCAGGCGCGATTTTATGGAGATCTGAAATAACGAGGTTTTCCTAGAAGCATATACAATAGCGTCTGCATGCAATAAAGTGCTTCGCAAGAAATTCCTCAAACCAGAAACAATTGGATTGCTTCCGCCAGGGGGTTACAGCGCAAATAACAGGTATAGCAAGAAAGCCCTATTGTGGCTTTTGCATATGGATCAGGCGGACGGCTGTCAGATACAACATGCTAGAAATGGACGCGAATATAGACCTCCGGAATTGCCTCATTACATTGTAAACGATTACTGTGTAGAGAAACGAACTGTATATGAATTTCTGGGATGCTACTATCACGGCTGCACATGCCAGCCTTGTCGAGACGTGAAAACGAACAGTGGAGAGAAGCTGGCCGAACGATATGAACAGACGTTGTCGAGGATCGAACAGATAAATCGAGCAGGCTATCAGGTTAAAATTCAATGGGAATGTAAGTTTGACGAAGCCGGGATAGTGGAGCATAAACCCGAATTGCTAGTGAATTCAATTGTCAAGCATGCGCCCCTGATCACTCGAGATGCTGTGTATGGGGGTCGAACCAAAGGCATGTGGCTGCACTATAAGATACGTGTGGGGGAGGAATCTGTCCAGTATTGCGATGTAATGAGTTTATTCCCATATATTTGTAAGTATTTCAAATTCCCCATAGGACACCCTATCATTCATGTTGGTGACGCATGTGCTGATAAGAAGGCATGTCTAAAAATGGACGGATTAATGTAATGCACCATTGTGCCTCCAAAGGACCTCTATCACCCCGTCCTTCCATTTCGGCATAACAACAAGCAGTTATTCTCTCTGTGCCGATCGTGTGTCTTAGAACAGAACGCAACTGGCGAATGCCCACATTTCAGCGATGCTGAAAGATGTCTGGATGGCACGTGGGTCATTGATGAAGTACGATTGGCTGTTAACAAAAGATAGAAAATTTTAGAAATTCAAGAATTATAACAGTACGAAGGCACGCAATATAATCCAGACACTGGCGAAGGCGGCCATTTTGTAGAATACATAAACACGTTTCTTAAACTCAAAGCAGAGGCTAGTGGTTATCCTAGCTGTTTTCGAACCCCCGACGATGAATATCTATACATTCGTCAATACTATCAGAGCGAAGGCATCCAACTGGACAAAGACTCGATCAGATACAACACGGCAAAACGTGGTCTGTCAAAACTCTGTCTCAACTCCATATGGGGAAAGCTGACAGAGAGAAGCAATCGCGCACAGACAAAATTTAAGAACCCCTTGAACTGTACAGATTTCTGGTGACGCCGGGAATCGAAGTACAGAACATGATGTTTGCTAGTGACGAAGTGGTCTGGATTTCCAGGCAATTTTCATCAGAAGAACGTGTGCCTAGCCTACGTCATACCAATGAAGTTATAGGCGCCTTTGTGACAGTAGGTGCGCGAATTCATCTGTATTCTTAACTGGAGAGATTACAGGACAGGGCTATGTATTGTGACACTGATAGTGTTTTATTTATATAGCTGACAGCCGAACCCTCGCTAGTTGAAACGCGGGACAATTTGGACCAGATGACATCAGAATTGAAACCCAATGAAATCATTTACGAGGTGGTTTGTGCAAGTCCGAAAAATAATGCGCATAGAACAAGTAATTCCATGACCGGTGAGAGGAAGACAATTTGTAAAGTTCGTGGGATAACTCTTAATTATTTGGCCTCTCACTTAAATTTTGCGAAAATGAAAGACATGATTCTCTCTATGGATGAGAACGAGACTGCAACTGTACGCACGCAGAATAAGATTAAACGCAAAAGGAGAAGAGGAGGAGTAAGTACTATTAGTCAGCCCGAGGAAAAGACTTACACGGTATCTTTTTTGAAAAGAAGGCGCTTGAACGACAATACGTCCCTTCCATTTGGGTATACATAAGGAGTGAATGCTGAGAGAGGACATTCATGGCTAATGAAATCAGGTTTAAACATCCGTTTACCTGTGTTATAGGAGGGCCTACGGGGCCCTGAATGTCTACGTTCTGTATACGTTTTCTGCAGAACCTTGGCACCTTGTGTACCGAGCCGGATTTTCCTCGTGGAGTTATCTGGTGTTACAGTGAACAGAGTGCAGTGCCGCAGCAACAGTTGACCTCGTTATGGAAGAATATACAGGTTTGCGAGGGTATGCCCGAAAATTTTGAAAACTCACGGGGCCTACCGTGCCTCTTTATTCTTGACGATCTTTTAAACGAGTTGTTTTCACGAGCCGTGTGTGACCTGTTTACCAAGGGTAGTCATCACTGTAATCTCAGTGTAATACTAATTACCCAAAACTTTTTCACCAAGCTTCCCACTGCCGCGACATATCGCTGAAAGCGAAATATTTGGTTGCCTTAAAAAAATTTCGCGATAGGAACCAGTTTGCATACATCGCGCGGCAAGTGCTTCCCGAAACTAGTGCCAGTCTGTGTGAATCATATCGAGAGGCGACCCAGAATCCCCACGGTTATATGATTTTAGACTTTGCCTAGGATACAGACGATCTTCTACGGTAACAAACCAATGTCTTTCCGTCTGCATATCCCCATTATTTACGGTGGGGTGAAGGATGAAGCGCACAATGTCCAACTCACCATCTACAAGTACTCAAGACGGCAAAACCACAATTACGAAGAGCCATCATTAAAAACTGTTATAGCGAACTTGTGAATTCAATCAGCGAGTGTGTACTGATTGTGTTACGCGACAATCTAAAGCTGACTGCTTGTCAGAAGAAGAGATTACAAAAGTTCAAAGTTCCATTCCGCGCCCTCGCAGATAAGCGCGTGCCGATTTGAACTAAGGAAATTTTGATTTATAAGCGAGGAGGATTTCTCGTGCCTGTGTTAATCGCTATTTTACCCAGTATAGCCAGTCTTATATTTCCTTAGCGGGACGCTTTGAAATGTTACGCAGGATGTACCTTGTCTCACCCGATTACTTAAATAAGCATGGGCGCTCTTCATAATCAGCTCCACTGCAGCAAGAATCGCCTCTTCAGAAGCCTGCGCAGAGTACTAAACATAAGACTCGTGCTCATGTAAAGAGGATGAAGGGGACCAAACACCCGTACGATAAGTGTGTAGCTATGCGTGGCGAGATTCAGGAAGCCGCTGTCGAACGTAGGACATTGATTAAGACTATCGCTGACTATAAAAGTGATATTACCTGACATTACTCTCGCACAGAAAGTAGCAACACCTAAAAGCGGGTCGGCAGAGTTAGGTACGCAGACTGCCAGGAATCTGACACCGCCACAGTTTGTAGTACTTCCCTCAACCTCTTCTGAGAGAGATGTATATGAAACAGAGACAAGTCCCGTTACTACTAGATATGCCGGTGCTACTGCAGTTGCCTATGATGATGTGGATACGGGTGCCGTTAGCGAAGGAGATGTACACGCATTTGCTAGAAAGTCTTTCGGTGAGATTGCTTGCCCCTACCTGTTACCATATGTGCACAGAAGTGGCGTTCTCGATGCAGAGTATGGTTTGCGTAAAGTAGGTGACAAATTCTTTATAGGTAATTCCAATGTGACGGTGGATACGAATAGTGACCTTTGTATTAGGAATAAGCATTTTAAAGGTAGGCGAGGTCTCTGGAAATTACTCTCTCGTAAAAAGGTAGATAACAGATTTGTCAGCGAAGACGATCTCAAACAATAGAGCATTTTGGATATGACCAGTGCTCATTTGGAGGGTTACGAACCCAGTGGTCCCATACATGTTTCCCGCGGAGTCAAATTCAGAACCGTAATCGCAAAGTTGTTTCCCCAGACTAAACAACGTGGCATTGAAGCATCATTACGCAAAGGGTGGTTGAAATATTAGAGATGATAAGCAGACTGTACTATGATTCTTCGAAGCCTTCTGCTTTCTTGGCTCAGCAAGAACTACAGAACGCTGTCGGGCAGAGTACGTGTAAACAGAAGCAGAATACAACGCCCGCAGATATTAAGGCATGGCTTCTAAAATAAGATGCGTACACATTACACATAGCATTGCGGAAACGTTTTCCTAGGACCCCTATACTGTGAATAATATAAATGATATGTGGGAATGTGATCTGTTAGATGTCCAGGGCCTCAGCAAATATAACGACGGCGTCAAATATCTACTAACTGTAATAGATGTCTTTTCCAAATTCTTACACATCATACCTCTAAGAAGTAAGACGGGTAAAGCTGTCAAGTCAGCATTTCAATGCATCTTGAAAGACTCTAAGTATTTGAAACCGATACGGGGACGTCCTGGCTGGGTGCTCACGAATAGAGGAAAGGAATTCTTGAACAGAACGTTTCAAGACATGTTAAGACGAGGGAATTCAATTTCAGATCTGTAAAAACCCCGATGTCAAATGCTCAGTCATTGAAAGGGCTCACCGCACTATCCGAGATGAATTATACAAAAACATCAATATAAGAACACGTACAGATTTATTGACGTAATTCAGCAATTTGTTAAAGGCTATAACGCGGCGGTGCACAGTACGACTAGCATGCTGCCAGCACGAGTAACCGATTCTGATATTCTAACGATATGGCAGAGGATGAACGAGAAGCGCGGCAAGATCCCTATTAAACAACCCAAATTTCGCGTGGGACAGCACGTGTGCATTAGAGAAAACGAAATTTGCCAAAGGCGGCGAGCAGAATTACACCACGGAGGTGTTTCGAATAATCAAGGTAATTCGTAGGACCCCTCGACCAATGTACGAACTGGAAGATCTGAATCAGAAGGTAAAAGACAGGCAGTTCTTTAATGAAGGGCTAACACCTGTTCGAATCACGAAACGCATCACGTTTTAGATTGATAACAATTCTGGCTACACGGGTCAGACGCGGCATTCGGGAGTACCTCGTTCACTGGAAAGGCTACGGTCCTGACTTCGATAGTTGGATAAATGAAGCTAGCGTGAAGAATATTTAGAGAGAGAGAGAGTGAAAAGATGAAGTACCGAAATCACTTTTACATTACGCTGTTAACAATGCCTCACAGAAAGTCCATCCTTCTAATACGCTCGCCGAGTTTACAATTCAATTGGCACAACGCATAGACCTGGGTTCGACACACAATCGGGAGGTCGGGTTATGTGAATTTAGCTGCCCTCCTCCGAAAAGCGGCACGCTGAAACCGGTTGAAGTTATCGGTGAGACAATTGCACTGATTTTATGCGATCTGATTGCACCGCAGTTTTTGGGTAGAGACTACGTCAGATGTTTGCGGACGTTTATTCACCCGTCATATTATTGTGACCACGCATTTCAGAATGTGTATTATGTACCCGTCGAAAAACATACCTTCCAGGACATAAGTATATTGATAGCGAATCAGAAAGGTACGCCCCTCAATCTCAAGAGTAGTGCGGTGCCTACGAAAGTTGTTCTACATTTTCGACGGGTATAAATACGTTACGTCATCACATACGACCGTCATTTATAACAATGGATCCCCTTGTCCAGTATAACCGCCGACAGGCGGGTCGTTGTCGCGAAGATATATGACCAATTTACAGGGCTCCAACTTTCGTGCAGCGGGGACATGGTGTAGATAGTATTTTGGCATGACTATATAGAACAATTAGACCTATTCTCTGGAGCGGTGCCAAATCTATGGGCAAAGAAACGCGCATAGCTCTCGGTCGTGAGGCGTTACGCACCGGCAGTAATATTATTAGAGATATTGCAGAAAATCCTCCGACACAGACCACAGACATAATCTCAAGACATGTGGCTGCCTCGACACAGAATATAAACGATAAGTTGCGTGGAAGTGGCGCTCGCAAGCGAAAGAGAGCAAAGTCAGCCACTGCGCGAAATGCGAAACGAAAGAGAAAAACTAAACGGGTCTTACCGAGGAAAGGGCGTCAGCGGACTAGGATTATAAAACGGGATATATTTTATAATTTACATCAGTCACGGGACGACCATGTCTCAGACGGGCCTAGCTTTCGTGGGTAGTGAATTTGATATATTTGCCCGCAAGCCAGTACAACACGCGATCAATGAAACGAATGAGGTGGTCTCCAAGTCCATTCCATCCGTTGATCACAGCGAACTGGAATTTTTGACACCCGCCGATTACGACACGTATGTTAATCCCGATATAAAACTCTAAATTAAAGGCAAATTAACAAAGGCCGATGCAATTGCCCTGGACGCGACGAATCACACTGCCGGTACGAATAAGTTTCAACATTAGCTATTTAGTCAGTGTATCTTTGCCTTCAATGGCGTGAATATAACACTGTCGGGTGACCTTTATAACTATACGGCTTATTTGGAGACAATGTTAAGTTATGGTGTTGACGCATCGATATCGCAGCTCACAAACAGCTACTGGTGTAAGGATGTGGGGGATATGTTACACTGTGACTCTACGAATGCAGAGTCTAAAAACACTGGATTCAAAGACAGATGGAACAGACAGAAACAGTCTAAAGAAATTGAAATGTACGGAAGAATACATAGTAATATACGCAACGTTCCGAAATTCTTACTTTCCGACGTCAAGCTGCAGATAAAGTTCACAAAAGCCAACCCAAGTTTCTACCTGATGAATTCTGCAGCAGATTCTAAGACTACTTTTAAATTTCTCGACGCCAAACGTTTTGTTAGACGCATCAGGGCAAACCCTCAGATCCCACTAGCACAGGAAGAGACCTTGAAGACCGATCTCGCGCGGTTTAACATGACGAGAGTCGAACTGAAAATTTTTACGTTCTCTGCGGGGACCCAGTCACTCTCGATCGATCATGCGGTCTTGGGCCGCATACCAAAAAGGCTCCTGTTCACTATGATAGCAATGACTTTCTCGGCACGATCAATACAAACCCCTACAATTTTCAACATTTCGGTCTTCGTACATTCGTGATGTACGTGAATGGCAGGCAGATCCCTAGCGAGAGCCTTGCTATTGATCCCGGTCATGAGAAAACAACTGTCATGGCATACAAGACTCTATTTGAAGGCTCCGCCATTCAATTCTAACTCGGGACTTCAGATAACTCACGATATGTATATTAGCGGGTACTTTATGTTCTTATTTGACCTAACGCCTGATCTGGCCGCGTCGGAAGGACATACTTCACCTGTGGAAGGTGGTAATATACGCATTGAGTTAACATTTAAGGAAGCGTTAAAGGAAGCAGTCACGTGGCTATTGTACCTGCAATACGACAATTCTGTACGCGTCGATTCTTTGCGAACCGTCACCACAGACTTCTAAGATGGACACAATTCAGATATCGTGTACCTTAAATGATGTTAAATCGCTTCTGGGTGCTTTTCCGTCAGATCTGCTACCACATTCTATCACTCGGCCTAACACTGTCATTGTCAATACTGATACACACACACAGTCAGGATCACACTGGCTAGCTATCCGTCTCGAACCCAGGTCCTCCATGGCATTCTACTTTGACTCCTATGGCCTATCCCCTCATATTCACGATATCCAATCATTCTTAAGACGTAATTGTACCGTCCTAAATTATAACAACGCACAGCTCCAAGGATCCACGAGCACTCTCTGCGGTAAATATTGCTGTCTGTTCGCCCTGTACATGGATAGAGGCTACACGGGGAAACAATTCGTCGGCCTGTTTACTCCAGGTCTCGCCGATCAGCAGGTAGAGCAACTCTTCGCAACGGAATTCGGGTCTCTACGCGGGGTACCTCGTGGAGGCCAGTGCTGCACAAGCAAGTATAAAAGGTGGATTCCCAGCGGTATTACCTTATTTGCACACTGTACTTAGAGTGAGATGGAGGTTGATATTTATTATGAATACTTGTCGGGGGCGCATGGTGAAGAAGTAATCGAGGAACTTTCTGTGGCATCTGAAAATGTCCTCGAAACATTTCGTTTTCTACCCCCATACTCCATTGACGCGCATAGCAGCGACCAGAACGCCATATCCTGGGATGACGGAATTATTGCTTATTGATCATTATTCTAAACCTTGACGGAAGCCACGGCCAACTTTGCACATGTGTACTCTAAAGGCACTGCCAAATGCAAGTTTCTCTCCAACTTACTGGGCCGCTCTGTTCAGAATTTAGACACGTTTGGCTGCCCTACACGCAAGAGCTTCAGAATGACTACCGGGTGCAGTCTGCCGTGCCACAAGTTTCCCGACAAGAGTTGTGCGGCCCGTAACGCCCTCTCTCTTTACGGATGGTTGAAGCATCACATACAGGCTAAAGAATACGTGAAATGCCCTAAAGATAATTCCCGCCATACAGCCATTTTTAATTCTGGGGTAAAACTGTAATGACGTCATATCCCCGTCTGTTTCAGTTGCATAAAGCACGAATGAAATATTAGCTACCTATCAGTCTACTTCGTCATGTCATCAAGGAAACGCCGTGTTCCATACGCAGAAGAAGAAACCCGGGGTGGGTTCACCTTCCCCGATGGCGAGACCTGCAGACCTAAACGCAACTTCCCCGAGACGCCCGAAATTGACATTTGCTCCTACTCCATTGAGGAGGGGATCAGTCCTTCATTTGATCCAATCCGTGCATTGCTTCGTCGTTTATTTTTTGTCGATGAGAACAGAATCCGGTATGTCTCGGTGGATTTTTACCATCAGTTAACTACATGTCTGTTGGAATTTGGAGTATCGAAGATCAGACCTATTAGACTACCGGTGGAGCAAGTTATGGCGCTGTTTGAACACGTACCGCGCCTGTTTGATGCCAGCTGTACCAACGCACGTTACACTTCGGGCATCCACGATGGATTCCGGATAAGTACCACCGCTTACAGGACCGCCCGAATGCAGCTGAGTTAGCATATGCGTATCACCTTCAAGTTGCAGGATCTGCGCTACCTCAATACTATCATGCCTCTTGTAACAGATCTACTAGCGAGATACATCAACGCTATGACGGACGTCATGACATATGCAATGTCCGCGGTGGCTTCCACCGAATATATCGAACCACTACCCACGTACAGCAAGGATATTCTCTACCCACAGCTGTATGAAGAACTGAAAACAATAACTCTAATATAAACGACCATCTTACTCTGTATATACGTTTCCTTGGAATGATCTCATCCGTGTTCTTTTTATTTCACTCAACTCACTTTTCCTACCGTCAGTGGGCTCTGATTTACGCCTTACACGCTACTATAAAAGACACTTGAACATATACAAAATTCATTTAGAAGTGCTTAAATCATAGAAAATAGTTACGATTCAAACACTGTGCTTGAGGAGGTTTCTGTACAGTCTATTGATGTGGGTCCAGACACCGTGGGAAATGAATACCTAAATCGTACGCTACAGGAGCATTTTGTGCTGAAACAGGTTGTAAATATATGGCAGGGACCAAGATACCCAGCTTATTGTGGGCTCATCTATCGTGTACGATCGTTCGAGAACGTCGTGTGAAAGGAGACGAGTCCTGCACCCCTTTCGTTAGCTGAGGCTGGATTTTTCTACGACGGTGAGTTAACTGCTTTTTAATCGTTTCCTTTAGCTAACACGATATGGGGCAGATTTTTATTATCCTCGTTCTGGTCTGTAACAGGTTGGAACAAGCAAACGGTGTGTTTTCACTGCGGAACAGGACTTCAGGACTGGCTTCCTGAAGATAAGGCATTTCACGAACATGAATACTGGTCCCCGTTCTGTGTCTACGTCCGATTTGTCAAGGGACCCGCGTTTTACTTTGAATGTCTGAAATACCGTAAAGACAGATTCCGCCCTCTAGGATTCGACACTGTAGACACACATACTACACCTCTGTAATCTACCGTTAATAAAAAAGCAATACCAGTTTATCTGTCGTATTCTTTTTAGTATGTAAGGAAACCCTAGATCCCTAATCACTCCTTTACCATGCTCTGTTTCACTTTTAGCATTTCAGACTGATTCTTAAATCTCATGCAGAATAGTAATAAAGTGGTTCGGTTACCGATTATCTGTTGATGTAGCTGAAGGTAATTGAAGATACGAAGTCTTGAAAGCATTAAGAATAGGAGAAGGCGAAGCTGTCTTCCAATGAAGATACCGAGGCTGCCATCCAGCGCGCTTTTTTATGACAAATTTCATTACTTCGGCACTTAAACCGCTGACTGGCCTACACGTGCCAGCAAGCCTAAGCCTTGACTATCCTGCAGACTTTTGCTTTTCCGTACATAAGTTACATCGCAAACACTCCATTTTCCATGGACTCCATACTTTTCAAAATGAAACATCAGCATTACACAACTCATCAAGCTGACTAACTTGATTGCTTCACATGTCGTTAAGCAACATGATAGAACATGTTCATCTATCACGCGCACACATATCTCGGTTTGCGCAAACATCCCTTGTTACAACTTATGGCATGTGCAGGGCTATCCAAACGACACACACATACCCTTCACGTACATTCCATTACCGTACTTACCTGCACGCCACCAATTCATCATGCCACCTTGTCACGTCTTTCTTATTACATCCCTGCGACGTCACTATCACGTGTGCATGCCATGATTCCCATCACGTAACCTCTATCCTCAGTCGAGGACAAACACTCGCAGACAACCTTTCCTCCTTCACGTCTAAATAACTATAACAATATGTACGGTGGCATTATTATATCATAAGATATTAAAACATAAACAATCCCTACGATGTCTTAGCTTAACATGCCAGGCTGGACACAGCTGCTTGCTCCGATGGCCTTATCTCTACAATGTCTTACCTCAAGGTGTATAGACGGCCATAGCCTAATACCATACACAAACACATGTTTCGACTACCTTCTACGTTGCCTTCGTCACTGCGGTACAAAGGGCTCAACTACACCAGCCACAAATACCTGTTTCGACTACCTTCTCTAATGCTTCTTTCACGGTGGTACAAAGGGCTTAAATGCAGGGTACAAAGGTTGGAATTTGCCCAAACTCCAAAAATGGACTCAAACTCAAGAATGGGCAACTGATCCTTGTGGTCCACTTTTTGGGGGGTGCTCTTCTGCGCCCCCATTCTTTTTTGGGTCCGGGGGATTTGCCCAAAGACCGGCCCAAGTAAGGTATTTACTACTGCGAGACAGGCGTCTGACGCAGATTTGGATGTCGGCAGCTGCATTTAGCCTGTGGCCGTACGCCGTCAGACACCACCGAGAGGAACTATGTGCTTAGAAGAACGTTCTTTTGGCTATTCCGTTTGTATACATACGTAACTGAAGGATTTATGTGATGTGAAGAGTTGGCTGTCAATTGATGTTTTATCACAAAAACAGTAAAACAAATTGACAAGTGTGTACACGATCGGCCTTTATGACTTTTATTGCCTGTTAACACCAACATGCCGCTATCAGTTCTATGCTGTTCGTGCCGCAAGGATGTTCACATCTGAGTGACTGTGAACGAAAAAATGGATTGCAGCATTTCAGCGTTATGAGCCTAGTGAAGGTTTGTTTCGGATACCTTGTAAATTAGAAAACCACCTGTGATTGTAGTCTGATTGTGATTTAGGTCGACAGCCCGTCTGTTGGTACAAGCATACTGCGTGTTGTTTAACAGTTTACTTTCACAATTTTTCAATCGGTTTTCGTACATTATTACTTCAGACGCATGTCATTTGGAGGTCTAACTTTAACCGACGCGACAGAGGTCGGATGCTGCTATCCCTTTTTCGGATAAACTTGACAGGCATACCTAATATAGACAGATACAAGTCAGTGGATGTTGCAAGTGGTGGCAGACCACAGTGGCTGTCGTGGTGAGTAGGTGCTTTGCTTCTCATTTTTACATTCTGATTATACTGCTAAGCCGATGTGTTGATTATATGCATCGGAATTCTTATTGTTACTTCTATAGTGCGTCATAAACATTTACGATAAAGAAAATGTCGTGTGGCTTAACGTTTTTCTTGAATTGTGTGTTTACTTGCTCCACATCTTGTAAGGAGGTTGTTACGATGCAGTGTAAATATGGCGAGTTACATAATCTGTTCAGGGCCAGCGAATCATATTTAGTTACGTAGAGCTGACGGCCAGTAAATAAAAGTTCCAAAACTACAGTCGGTACCATCATTCAGAACATCATCATAATAGTCATTTTAGTTGCGGAGATTGGACTGTGTATGCACTAATGAAGGTATCTTTTTCGTATACTGCTGTTTTATGCCGGACGGTGTCCACTACCTGCGATGTATTTGATATTACAACGTGTATGAATTTGGTTATGCAGACAACCTGGCTGTTTGAGGAAGGTCTACGTACGCCAAATACCTGACAGCGATGCCCCCGATCATTACATTGCGCCTTGTTCAGCAAAGAATGGATTTCCTCTTATAATATCTTTTACAGACCGGTATTTATGATTGATCAGCAAATGGGTGTATCGTTCCAATTTGATACAGGCCTAAGCAACTGCCAAAACCTGTGGTCGGTATTGTAATTAAGTAAACTACACTTTACTATCTTATGGAATATTGTTCTGTGTCGATTGATACCAAGGTACTAACAAGCAACAATATTAGCCTGTCTTTAAGTGGGGAGGGGGAGCGTCTGTCTCTGTCATGTAATGAACATGGATGTACCGAAAAGTTACCAGGGCACGTAGAATCAGTTCCCAGAAGAACGAAACCTTCATGTTCACTGCCGTGAGGAATTCAAGTCTCGAATAGAATAATTTTGGAAGTTATTGTCTTTTCACTATTCGTAGGCAGTAAATGATTTAATTCTCCGATATGTTTCAGTTCCGTCGCCGTACCGTCTTAAGGGAGACAAAATACGGTATTAGATTGGTGAGTCAGAGGAAGGTTTAGGGATGGGTGGAGTGTGCGTTCAGAACGGTTGTACACGGCGAGGTTAAGGAGCAGATCGATAGCGTATCGGGAACGACGGAAGAATCAGCATTATGCCTTTTCATCAATGCTGATTCCGTAGTTTGAAATGACAACTGTCACGGGACAAAAATGTGTCTGTGTGTGTGTGTAGGTATTTGTGTGGATGTATGTAGTACAGACACACAGAGACTGACGGAGTCTGACCTGATGGACTATTGGACTGAATGAATGCAAACAGGTGGATTACGTATAAACGTGGATTTTGTTTTTTATTAATTTTATTTTTTGTTGTTTTGTTTTTGATGGGACAGCCTCCACTGGGCCAAAGCCTCCTCATTCTTGAGGTTTCTAGATCACTCACGACACACCACATTTGGTAGGACTTCTCTGTACGAGTGAATAGTGCGTCGCAGAAACCTCTGCCTGACAACACAAAACACTCAGAACAGACATCCATGCCCTGGCGGGATTCGAACCCACAATCTCAGAAGGCGAAACGTCTTAGACCGCGCGGCCACTGGGACCGGATGATTCTTTTTCGGTTGTTTTGTTTCTGTTTTATTCTGAGGAATTAGGTAGGTGCTTTTTCCGCTTTTTTTTTACAGATTTGTAAGTGGAAGTCAAGTTTATTTTGTCTTATATTAGATAAATTAATTTTATTTCAGCATAGCTTCTAGTGGAATTGCCTGCTGATTTTTCCCCCTTCTTTAATTTGTTTGCCAGAATCAGCATTGAAACATATAAACGCGGGAGAAAATCTTGCTGGCTCGCATACCATTTTGTCACATGCCTTTTACGATCTATGCAGCATGACAGGAAAAGTTTAATCGAAGTCGGAACACTTTTCATCTTCTTCATACAAATTCTTTATGTTTGTTTCTGGGAACTAGCTGCTTGTTACTGACAGCTTCACGCGGCCAGCCGGTAGTGACCTAAAAAGTCATGAAACCCGTCACTTTCGTATCGGCCTCAAAGTTTAGCGTGCGTTTGTGTATGTTGTCTTCAGTGAGACACTGGAGTGCAGCGAGATCAATTTTACAGTTGCACTTTCGAAATTCATACCAAATTTGTACCAAAGAATAGCAACATTTTTTTCTGGATCTGAGTGCACAAGTTCGGGAAACGGGATAAGGAGGAATGCGTTGACATACTGGAGTTCTTCATAACTAACGGGATGCAGAATGACAGACCATTTGGAGAGGTTAAGGTCATTCTTTACGTCGGTAGTTACCAACGAACACGGTATCATACCTGCAGAAACTGTAATCTGCTTCAGAAATGGCATGAAAACCTAAAAGAGCAACGTACCCTTTACTTGTTTATTTTTTGTTTATTTGGTGATGTTACATTGCGTCGAAGGTGATAAATGAAGCTATATATTGCTCAGTAAATGCAATAGTGGTACAATCCAAAAATTGCTATTTGGAGTTAATACAAAGATTGGGCATTATTTAAAACCCAACTCATGCACTGTACTTTAAAATACAAATTAAAACACATTAAAACACATTCACTCCTCTAAAACATTAGAATGTCTGTGTCCGTTGTGCTACCCTACATGTTTCGGTCACCATCCTTGACCATCTTCAGGGGTTGTTCCTGTTGCATGCTACACTCCGCCTTATGGTCT
>Ga0268261_10001571_pt1 | contig 15830 bp, 13 predicted proteins | sample TergutNc150P1_FD_190353 | JGI IMG/M metagenome (GOLD analysis project Ga0268261, IMG submission 190353) | Nasutitermes corniger P1 segment gut microbial community from laboratory colony in Florida, USA - Nc150 P1 (SPAdes) (version 2) | ecosystem: Host-associated > Arthropoda: Insects >... | reverse complement strand
CCACTTGAGGAATACTCTTAAATCACAGCTTCACTATATATGTGTGCTAGATGTTTATAAAGGTTTTGGTCAGAAAGAAACTTCTGTACAGAAGTAATACAGTTTTTAGAATAATGGTATGAATTGACGCTGTTATCTCGATAAACCCAAGAATTTCTTTCTCTAAAGGTGGATATTGTACTGTTGTTTCAGCATATATTCCAGTACTATATAAAATGGCCACATAGCAGTTGGTGTAGTGATTAAAATACAAGCTGGATAGTCAGGTAATAGTGGTTTGTATTCTGGCAATGGCAAAGCATGCAGACTCGCTGTGGGGCCCACAGATCATATGTATGTGTGTGGGTGTATGTTTGTGTGTGTGTGTGTGTGTTGTGTGTATTTATTTGTGTGTGCGTGTATTTGTGTGTGTGTGTGTGTATGAATGTATGTATATATGTTTGTATGTATGTATGTATAAATTTTTTTTATTTGCAGCATGCTCCATTGCAAATAGTAATACTACTTGCTTGGAGCGATCATCATAAACACTGCGTGTATCTTTTTTGATTGCCTTAACTTGTTACGCTGTTATAGATAATTTAGTTTATGTCTGGTTTTATGTTTTAACGTACTTCAATGCATTTAGCTTAACTCACTGTGTTTGCACATATTGATGGATTTCATATTTCCATATTCAATTAAGTTTATAAAATGGGTGATCTGTTTTAGGTATTTGTTCACTAACACTTTTTTCTCAACTGGCCAGTGGTCTTCTTTTGAAATGTCCGCTATTAGTTTTCTTCTTTCGTTGCTTAGTTTGCTACAGTCGTATATTATGTGCTCCACTGTTTGATTACCGTTGGCACAAGGACATACTTGTGACTCAGTTATCTTGAATCGGTGTAGGTATGATCTCGTTTTTCCATGGGCCGTTACCATTGTTGTGAAGTTGGGTGTTAAGGTGATCTTCATTTTCAGTCTGTTCTAAATTTTGGAAAAATATTCTTTAGTTCCTGTTCCTTTTGTAGTGTTAATGTAATGTTCAAAATTACAGGGTTAAACTTTTGGTTAGCTTCAACATTGGAAATCCGTTTCACAACGCCTGCCGCAGTTAAGAAATTGAGAAATGCAGGAAATTACAGTCGTCTTGCCTTTAAGTTCTATTGTGTCAGCATGACCCAGTTGCTACATATGTACGCCACACTAGGAAATCATAGCAACTGGAGCATGAAACTTGCCGTAATGTCGGAAGACGCTGTGGTCGGCACAAACTCTATTATGTATACTCTCACCGCGGCGACCTGATTATTGGAAGTCTCATTTGGTTTGGATCCACGTCAGTTTGACGTTTGGACAAATTAGTCACCGATACCGACGTAGTGCTCGTCAGAAGAAGATTATACATATTGATAATATTGAAACAATAGTACAGAATGGTTCTGAACCTCGCAACGCTTCTGTTAATTCGAGGTGAGTCTGTCTGACTATATTTACTAAATTGTATATAAGTGTATATTGTGTTAAATATATAGCCCTAGTTAATAGTGACATACGGATCATTCGATTGGACAAACCCCCCTTTGCATTCCTGAATTTCGTCGTACTTAGGTACGTGGTGGCAGCAAATACCCTGACTTATGGACACGCAGTTTAACGACGGTACCCTTGAGCAAAACCCAAAGTGCTGACAGCGACGTTCTCAAACCCGGGTCAGTACAAATTAGTGTCCGCGGTGGTTCTAAAACCACGGGCCCTACAGATTTGGTAGGCAGCGGTGGTTCTTCTTACCAGTTAGCTTTCGCATTACCGCTACAGCTTGGTTTGCAAGATGGAGGAGTGATATCGGTCCAAGATAGACAGTCACGTAAAAACGGGAATTGATATACACATCAGAAGAGCACAGGAAAGTACGTCGGTCAAAATTCTAAATTCAAAATTACATTGGGCAAAACTGTAAGGCACGATGCAGGACGCAAGCCTCCAAGCGCTACTCCTAGAATCCAAAGCGGAGATAACTAGGCTGAGAGAGCGTTTGTCTATAGGAACCCCCAATGGTACGCAAAGATTTGTCCCTCATTTCGTTAGTACCAAAGTGGTCAGGTTCAGAGTCAGCCGTCTCGTTAGAGGAATTCTTCGAGAATATAGAAAGTGCATTGAAAATATGCAGGTGGCATTCTTCTGACTGTATGCAAATCGTAGCCTTAAAACTTACCGACTCTGCTAGGACATTTTACAACACGTGCTTAGAGCTCCACGCAGAGGACGCGACTTGGGACAAATTCAAGAAAGCATTCAGGGAACGATTTGGAGACGTCCACACGGACCAATACCACTTCATAAGGCTACAGACGGCCAGACAGGCCAAACACGAAGGTCCCCAGGAGTTCACAGATCGGTGCAAGACACTGGCGCAAAAGATTATGTGCAAGGATAGCGATCCTGTAGCACAACGGATCCATAGGGAAAACGCGGAAAGGATGCTTTTAGCCAGTTTTGTGGCGGGCCTATCTGGTGAAGTCGGAAATCAGGTCAAATTTCAAAATCCGCAGAATCTACGACAAGCACTAACGACGGCGCTCGCTGTTAGAGAAGCGCTAAAGCAGGAAAAGTTCGCCGAAACATTCTACACGAAATTCGACAAGTCGGTTAGGCTTTCAAACCAGCAGTACGACAGGGAACCTGCCGAAAGGCATAGCCCTAGGCGCGCAACTAACCACCTGAGAACAAGGAGGTACGAGCGTGGCGCAGGCAGGTCAGGTAGCACTAGGGACGTTCAGGCTAGAACAGAACCTAGGTGCTACGAGTGCGAAGGGCGTGGGCACATAGCGCGGGAATGCCCCACGAGGCTAAAGAGCGAGAAAACACGGAACGCCATTGGAAAGGAAAATCCAAGGGAACGTTCAAACCGTTCAAGCTCGCATGGTGACGAACCCCGTCACGCAAGAGAAAAGGGAACATACAAAGACACCAGGACTCAAGGAAACGAGTAAGAGGTGAGAGCGACAACAGCTCCCTCCACCTCGACGCCCCTAGAAAAGCTGTCTCACGGCCCACTGTTTCAGTTCCGTTACAGCAAGGCTCCCCTACTGTTTCTTTGGAGATAGAGGGAAAACTGAAACGTTTAATCATAGACAAAGGTTTGAATGTATCTATAATTTAACTGGGTGTGTTTTGGCGTGACGTCAGAGTCACTGCTATGAAACCCTATGGGGTCACAGGAGAAGTCCTCGATATAAAAGGGCAACAGCTTGTGTCGTTTGTTCTAGGCGGGAGGAAATTTAGCCATATATTTTTGGCGTGTCCCCTCCCCATCGATACGGATGGATTATTCGGTACAGACTTCGTGGATAAAGTGGCGCTGACATCAACTTTGATATAGGGAAGTTGCCGTAAAATGGCATTAACAAGGCGCCATATGTGTGTGATAATATATCCACGAAGCACGCAGCTCTGACCGTGTTCCCTAGTAACACGCCGGAAAAAGAAAAACCCCTCCAGACGTGTAAGGAGGAGCCGAAAGCTATTAGGCCAAGGTTGGACAGCCATGCCCTAAACGAGACCGCACGTTATAGTAAATCGTGGTTGGTCAAGAGAGCGCAAGACGTAACCATAGCGCCGAGATTTCGACACGTGGTTACGACCAAGTTGGACTTGGCAAAAGGGAAAGAAATTCCGTCCCTAGTATGTGTCGAGCCAGCAACAATACCGATTCAGGGAATACTTTCCGCTCGCGCACTGACAAGAATAGCAACAGGAGAGCGCGACTCGACACAGCTGACGTCACCGCCTAAGCAGGCGAATACCGACGCGTCGGCAAGTAACGTGTATGTGATGCTAGCTAACTTCAGCCAAGAGGAACTGACCTTACCGAAGGCTACAGTCCTTGGCTTGGCTGAAGAAGTGTCCGAAACTCTGGTAGACCAGATAAATACGGAGTCTCCCACTAGGCCTCAAGGGAAAACTAGGAAAGAAGCCCTGTATAAAAAACTGTTAGGAGACAAATTACATCATTTGACTAAGAATGAGAGGCTACTCATAGAACCCGTGCTGCAGAAATACGCGCACGTGTTCTACGACGAAGAGACGAACGATTTCAATTCCACGGACGTGATCGAACACAAAATTGTGGTGACCGATCCGACACCAATAAGGCGTCCACAGTACAGGACCCCGTACGAACTACGCGGAGAAATGGAGTGTCAAGTTAACGACATGCTCCAAAAAGGGGAAATTCGGAAGAGCTATTCTCCTTGGTCAGCCCCTGCGATACTCGTCCCCAAGAAAATTTTGGACGGAAAACCGAAGTTTAGGTTTAGTGTAGACTTCAGCGTGTTGAACGCAGTGACCAAATTCGAACTCTACCCTTTACCCCGACTGGAGGATAGCACATCTAGTCTATTTGGGTCTAAATGCTTCTTCGTGTTAGACTGTTACTCCGGATTTTGGCAGATTAACATCTCGGAACAACACAAGGAGTTAACAGGCCTTACTGTGCCATCCGGACATTATGAATTTAACCGCTTGCCATTTGGCCTAAATAATTCACTAGCGAACTTCCATAGGCTCATGGACATCGTCCTAAAGGACTTAGGTGGCACAGACTGTTGTATTTATCTCGACGATCTTATACTTTTCTCAAAAATGGCAGAGGAACACGCGGAGAAACTCGAAAGAGTGTTGGAGAGATTTGAAAGGGCAAATCTCTAATTACACCCCGGGAAATGCGTGATCGCTCAACCCCAAGTGAAGTATTTGGGTTACGTGTTGTCATAAAAGTGTCTCCGCATCCTCAGATAAAGTGGACGCAGTCAGGAACTATCCGACCCCCCGTAACACGAAAGACGTTAGGGCATTCATGGGACTCGCGTCGTTTTACCGAAGACTCGTGCCAAAATTTGCTGAAACGGCGAAACCGCTCACTAAATTAACTCGGAAGGGACAATAATTCAACTGGGGCCCTGGCCAGCAAGAGGCGTTTGATGAGTTAAAAACGAAGCTCTGTACTACCCCAGTATTAGCGTACCCAAATTTCGAACTACCGTTCATTATGACTACTGACGCGTCAAAAGTAGCGGTAGCGGGTGTTCTGTCACAAGTGCAGAACGGGCTTGAACGCCCAGTCGCGTAAGCTAGCAGACAGCTGAATAAACCCTAACAGGCTTATTCAGCGTCAGAAGCAGAATACTCGCTTTAGTGTGGGCCGCCAAACATTTTAGATGTTATCTCTACGGTAAGCGCTTCACGGTCAGAAGGGACCATGCAGCCCTTACGTACTTGAAAACTTTCTCGCACACGAACGTGAAACTTATGCGTTGGTCCTTAAGACTGTCGGAGCTCGATTTCAAAGTCGAACATCGAGCCGGGAACAAAATACCCCATGTCGATGCCCTAAGCACACATGAGGGCACCATTTAGAGCGATAATAAATTGAGCCCTGAGGAGGTACTCGATGAGCAACGTAAAGACCAGTTCTGCAAGGAGTTAAAACACGAAAGTTACTCCAGCCGACTAGAATTCTTTTATGACGACGGACTCATATACAGGCGTCAGATGAACAATAAGCATCAGTTGCTTATTACCAGGGAACTAGTCAAGAGAGTGATAGGAGAAAACCACACCCTGGTGTCAAACGCACTTGCAAGTTACTTGCGCTAAATTTCTGGTGGCCTGGAATGCGTAAGTCAGTAGAGAATTACGTCAACGAGTGTGAATCGTGTCAGCGGCGAAAGGGGAAGACATGAATACAAGGCCCCTCTAGGCGAACCCGGAAATCCAGTAGCTCCATTCGAAGTCACTTCAATGGACATTACGGGACCATATCCTCTGACCCCGAAAAAAAAGGTATCTTAACATTCATAGACCATTTTTCGAAATACGCGGAGATATTCCCCTTTGAGGACTATTCCGCATTGACATGCGCCAGAGTATACGCCTCGCAGATAATTACGCGTCACGGCAGCGGATCAAAATTAATAACGGATCAGGGTGCCGCCTTTATGTCTTCATTTTTTAATGAGAGTGCAAGATATTGGGAATTCAAAGGTCCCCGCATGTCTAGCTATCACGCTATGAGTAACGGGCAGGTAGAAAGACTCCACCGGACTCTCCACACAGCTCTCTCTCATTACGTAAACAAATCTCACACGGATTAGGGCTTAAAACTGCCATACATTCTATGGGCTTATCGTGCAACGCCGCACTCCACCACGGGCTATAGTCCCTTCTTTCTTCTACACGGCAGGGAAATGGTCACCCCTACCAACTAGAACTTAAGACCAAAAATCCCGAAGCCAACACGACGCCCAAAACAACTGATTGAGAGTTTAAAAGCTAGCTTAAGGCAGGAGTACCAAACAGTAGCCAGAGTCAACATGAGGTCCCACGCGGCAAACAAGAAGCCCTATGACAAAAAGGCGAAACCTCGCAGCTTTGATGTAGGCAGTTACGTGTACCTCTTTAATTCCGCTCGCAAGCCGGGATTGTCAAAAAAGTTTTTTTCTGTTTGGTCAGGCCCGTACCGAGTCACGGCGAAACTGTCGGAGTTGAATTACGAGATATTAGGACAAAGCGGAAGAAAGTTCGTAGTCCATTTAAACCGATTAAAGGCATGTCATGGCACCGCGGGCTGCGATTCGGCTCCCGCGTCGAAATGGCCGCGAAGGTCGAGCCCGAAACGAGACACGATGTCCCAGCCGGACAGAGAAACTGATGTGTCCCGCGGCCATCTTGTCCTACCCATTGGCCAGCGATAACACACTTGCAGGCGACCCCCTCCAACACCGCCTCCTAGCCCGCTGGCCTCGCCTTCAGCGACCACCCCTCCTTCGGCCGGCGAACCGGAAACAGCGGAGAGGAGAGATCCTACCTTCCTCCCCTCCGATACCCCTCAAAGCAGGCGCGAACTAGCGATAGGCAGGACCACTCTCCCCATAACTCGGATCGCGAACGAGAAACACTTTCTCGGAATAGGACGATAAGAATAGTTCTCAGAATAGTGTGACGTCAGTTTCCGTATATATTTTCGTAACACCTGTTACAGAGTTAGGGAAAATTAGCGCAAACCGTTTTGTGTTTCAGGACGCTTCTTGAACGTAAAGACGACCGAAGTACAGGTCCTACCAGTGAATAAGAGCGTAATGTTCCTGGAGGATAGAAACGTCATAGTCACGAGCGATGCCTGGCGTATAGCGATTGAACTGGATACACAGGTCTACGAGGACGCGATCGCGGCAGTCAGAAATGACCTTGCCTCTGTAAACAAACAGACAAAGGAATTCACACCTGTTGCAGAATTAAAGCAGGTTGGGAACTTGCTCAACACTCTGGAGTTGAGACTGTCAAATTTTCAGCATTTACTCCCTAGGCTAGACCGGCGCCGAGGCTTGTTAAATTTGGGCGGAACCATTTTGAAAACGTTGTTTGGAACAGCGACTTTGTCAGATCTAAATCAGCTTCACGGGACCATGGATGAACTAAAGTCTAAGGAAGCCGATAACGTTCACTCACTGGCAAACCAGCTGACATACGTGAAAGGGCTAGGACGGAATACACAGGGTAAATGCTGACGCGATTTCAAATATCTCCACCATTGTAAAGAATGAATTAGTCCAATCACACGACCGGCATGTGCAGTTAACTAGAGACGTCATGTGGCTAAACTTAACTTTGTTTAACCAGAGCGCACTGTTTACAGTAATTCGGGATTTAGAATACGCCTTACTGCAGCTGACCCATCAGGTCGATGAATTGCTAATGGCCGTACAATAATCGCTTTCTTGGAAATTGCCCATAACTAACATGAGTCCAAACGTTTTAAACAACATACTGAGGAATGTTTCTTTATGCTTGCCCGAAAATTATGAACTGATTGCCGGTACTAAATTTGACAACATTCACTTATATTATGAATTGATTAAAGTAACCACAGTAGGTATCGCACACAGCATTAAATTAATTCTTGAAGTCCCCCTGAAAAATGAGAGCCAGCGCTTCACTCTGATCAGAATAATCGCATCACCTACACGTATATTAAATGACACCTTTTATTATACCAGCTCTAGTATGGCTATTTTGGCCTATCACATAGTCAGAGAGATTATATCTTAATGACAGCGGCAGATGTACAAATTGTGACGCAGGAAGGAATCACGATATGCCTGGCAGAGACACCTACCTGGTTGCGACACGGAGAAGTATGGGTCTACCACTTCCCGACTCAGCGACAAGTGACCACCAGGTGCCCACGGGACAACGTATGGGTGACACGCACTGAAGCACTTTCTGGCGCAGGTTTAATCCACAATGCGACAAGGCGCTTAATCACTTCCGGCGAGATACGGACACTCCCGGAACTTCACGGCGTCGCGCACGCTAATCTCAACTCCCCATCGGTATACGTGCCAGACACCTCTCCAGTACTGTCGAGACACAAGCTCCCCGTGTCGAAGCGGCACTCACATCGGAGGTCAACGAGCTGGACCAACTGAAGGACCGTCTAGAAGCGGCGCAGAAGTGCCTCGACGTAGACACTCTGGTCCACATTCAGAAGGCTACCCCTCAGCGAGAAACTCTGCCCCGCTGGCATCTGTTAGTCGCAGCGGTTTTCTGTACACTCACAGTCCTGCTGGCCCTTGGTATCTTCTTCCGTTCGAAATTTCAGTGTGCTACCTCATGTTGCCTGCACACAGACAAGTCCGTGGAAAATGCTGCACCCACTCCTCCCGTCCCTGCTTCCGAGAATCCGACAGCCACGGCTTATGTGGAACCACGTTGCGTCAGCGTGACGTTCGCCTCATACGCACTGCCGTGTAAAAACAAACTTCCGAGACTCTAGAAGGAGCGGACAACGTCAACATGCTGATACATCCACATTGCAGCAGCCAAGGTCGCTGACTTAGCGGAATTCCGTTCACATCCGGGTCCCGTACTGCAAAATGCTTCGTTAAACACCCGAGAATCCCTTCGATAATGAATGTACCGTAAAAAGACTGAATGCCATGTGCAAATGTACATTTTCTCACCTATGGTTATATGTCAATTATTGTTCTTATTGTTAGGCTGTATGTATTTTAGCTATGTTTACAGGTTTACATTAGTTAAAACTTGTCAATTGTATTTTGTTGTGACTACCTTAAGGGTAACGAAATTTCGGGTTAACCTATAGCTTACCCCGCAATTCCGTTCGAAGAAGGGGCAAGCTGTAATGTTTAAAATTATAGGGTTAAACTTTGGTTAGCTTCAACTTTGGAAATCCGTTTCACAACGCTTGCCCCAGTTAATAAATCGAAGAATGCAAGAAATTACAGTCGTCTTGCCTTTAAGTTCTATTGTGTCAGCATGACCCAGTTGCTACATATGTAAGCCACACTTGGAAATCATAGAAACTGGAGCACGAAACTTGCCGTAATGTCGGAAGACGCTGTTGTCGGAATAAATTCTATTATATATACTCTCACCGCTGCCACCTGATTATTGGAAGTTTCATTTGGTTTGATTCCACGTCAGTTTGACTTTTGGACAAATTAGTCACCGATACCGACGTAGTGCTCATCAGAAGAAGATTATACATACTGATAATATTGGAACAATAACACAGAATGGTTCTGTACCTCCCAGCGCTTCCGTTAATTCAAGGTGAGTCTGTCTGACTATATTTACTAAATTCGTTCAAGCGGCAAGTTCCGTAACCTCCCTTTAGTAAAGGCAAGACGATTAGTTAATTATCACAAATTGTTATTTCACTATTAATATTGAATCACTCTAAATTGTATATAAGTGTATATTGTGTTAAATATATAGCCCTAGTTAATAGTGACATACGGATCATTCGATTGGACAAACCCCACTTTGCATTCCTGAATTTCGTCGTACTTAGGTACGTGGTGGCAGCAATTACCCTGAATTACGAAAACGCAGTTTAACGAAGGTGCCCGTGAGCAAAACCCATAGTGCTGACAGCGAAATTCTCAAACCCAGGTCAGTACAAATTAGTGTCCGCCGTGGTTCTAGAAACCAGGGCACTACATTATCCCATACTTGTTGCCACTTTTGAATGCTTATCTCTCTTTCTTGGTGCTCTATATCACTTCTGGGGAATCTGGAGTAGCATATTTCGCTTTCTCTGGTGGCCTCCTTAGCAAGTTTTTCAGCGAGTTTGTTTCGTTCATGACGCGCGTTTGCCTTAATCAAGGTGTATTCTATGAACCAGTTTTCTTTTTCAAGTGCAATGGTTTATTTCATAATTGCTTCTATAAGATAGTTTCGGTTTTTCGTGTATTTAAGGGAATCTAGGGTTATCCAGATGTCCATGTGTATCAGAATTATTTTTAGGGTATTCTTATTTATTTGTATTGTCTCTATTTCCTGTAATGCTTCGATTATTGCCACTTCTTTTGCCTGATTATGCGAGCATCTGTCATGGAGTTTATGTTTAAGTTGTCGTATTAGTTTGTTTCGTAGGTATATAGTATACCCCGAACAGACTCAATGTTCGTTCTTGCTTCCATCAGCGTATATGTGAATCGCATATTCCTTTTCTTGACCTTGTTCTCTGATTCTAAATGCGCCTGCCGGATGGGTCATATTCTTCGGCTCTTCTTCGTGGTCCAGTTGACGGTTTCGTCTGTCTCTTGTGACTTGGTATAGTCTGTCGATTTCTGCTACCTTTATTTCTATCGGTGTTATTCCGGTCAGAACGCTGAGAGCTTCGCCGGAGGTCGTTCGATAGGATTTTGCTATTTTAATGTTCATTAGACGTTGCACTATTGTGTATAAAATTTTGTTGCATTTCTTTGCCATGGCCCCTATCCATACCGGCACGCCATACATTATGAGGGGCCAAATGGCTCATTTCTAGATGGTGTTAAGTGCTTCGTGTTTTAGTCCCCAGCTCAGTTTTTTGATTTTGTTAATGCGTTAATTAACTTGGAACACTTCGTTGATGTGTAAATTATGTGCTTTCTGAAGTTCAGTTTGCTGTCTATGATGATTCTTGGGTATTTGAAAGTATTGTCCTGTTCTAGGAGTTTATTGTTCAGGTATATGGACACATCTTTGTTTTCTCTTGTCTTTCCACTTGAGATCATCATGATTTTGGATTTCTGTTCGTTAAATGTAATTTTGTTTTCTTTTGCCCAGTTAGATATTTTTCTCATCTCTAATTTGGCGTGGTTTTCAGCTTCTCGAACAGTTTCCGCCCTTACGGCTATTAGTAAATCGTCAGGAAGGGCTATTGCTTTTGTACGTTTGCCGCATTCGAGATTAAGTAGTGAATTATATTGGATATTCCAAAATGCCGGTCCGCAGCAGGAGCCCTGGGATAGCCTTTGCTCAATTCTTTCTCTGTGTGCTGTTCGTGCTCAAAATTGCTGTCCTTCCGCTAAAGTAACCTTTAGCCAGGTTATATACCTTTTTTGGACAATTAAATTCTTTTAGTGTGTTCAGTATACCGGGCCACCATGCAGCGTCGAATGCACTTTTACGTCGAGGTTGACGAGTATTGCGATGTGCCATTCTCTCATTCCTTCTTCTATGTATTTCTTAATTGCTAGTGCGGCGTCTGTACCATTCCCCTTTGGAGTAAATCCATATTGGTTTGGATTCAATAGGTTGTTACTGTAATTGTTGTGCATAATTATGTTTATTAATAGTTTTTCTAAAACTTTTCCTTCCGCGTTTATTAAGCTGATTGGTCCGAATTATGATACCTCTGTTGAATTCTCCTTCCTCGTCTTCTAATGGATATTATTTTCACTTTTTTACACTTCTTCGGGGTACCAAATTTCTTTATACACTCGTTGTATAGTGTGTATGTATTTACGTACGTACGTATGTATGTATGTATGTATGTATGTATGTATGTATGTATGTATGTATATATGTATGTATGTATGTATGTATGTATGTATGTATGTATGTATGTATGTATTACGTACGTATGTATGTATGTATTTATGTATGTATGTATGAATGCAAATATGTATGTATGTATGTATGTATATATGTATGTATTATGTATGCATGTATGTATGTATATATTACGTACGTATGTAAGTATGTATGTATGTATGTATTAATGCAAATATGTATGTATGTATGAATGCAAATATGAATGTATGTATGTATGTATGGATGTATGTATGTATGTATGTATGTATGTATTATGTATGTGTATATATGTGTGTATGTATATATGTATATACTTATGTATGTATGTGTGTATATATGTATATATTTATGTATGCATGCCTGTATATATGTGTATGTGTTTATGTATGTATGTAAAGAGTTTAAGTACCATAGTTCACTTCTCTCAATTTTTAACTGTCTTCTGAATGTGAAGTTATTGACCCTGAGTTTTCATATTTCTGCATGGGCCTATAAATTTATAGAAAATTATAAATTTTTATAAAGAAATCTTAACTCACATTTTGAAAGCATTTCGTAGTTATGGGAAAAAGTGAACTTATGTATATTAAACATGTACGTTAGGCTCGCATGAAGAACATTTTATAAAAAGTCATAAAATAAAAAAAAGGTATGTTACTTACTTTTTTAAAGTGTTCCATTATTAGGGGAAAACTTGGTCCCACGTGTATTAAGCATGGACGTTGGGCTCACATGATGACCTTTCCAGCATCTTCTTGAATTTGGTGGAATGGTTGTACCATTGCACACTGTAGGCTGCATCAATTACTGCAGAGCTCTGCACACAGAAATCAAGTAAGAATTTAAAGCAAGATCATCATTAATTCGTAGGTTCAATTAGGAAAATCGTCAGATTATATGTATTTTGTGCGCAATTCATAACTTCAGAAGACTGTTACACTGTAATCTTATTCAGTAAAATTGTGAATATATTTAAAACATATCTTATGCTGAAATTTGAAGATATATAAACTTGAAACAAATATTAATTATGATACTTTCATTCTTTCAAGGAAAAAAGCCAAATAGAAAACATTTCTGCAGAACAGAAAATTCTATAAAGTAGAAAATTATTGTTAATTCTTAACTTACACTTTCTAACAAGTATCAAATATATAATCTTATTCAGTCATAGGTTTGATTTCCCTATTTTATGAAACTTTGCATTGCATTCGTTCCTTCATTCTGGGATTTACAAAACCAAATATCTACATTACACTTTGTGAAAATGTATAGAAGTATACTCTTGTTTTTCAATATGAACCACAAGTAAAAATTAATTGCATGGCTTCAGAGCTGTTGAATGAGGAGGCCACAATTCCCTACTTGTTATTCAGTTTCAAGAAATCCTCTCTAAAGTTCGAAAGATTTACTTGAAAATAATGCCCTCATAGAACAAATGATGTCAATGTTATAGCACACTATTGAGAATTTATTGTCTCAGAGCAAAAAAAAACAGTGTTCCAATAATTCTCATTCCAATCATAACAAACCACAAACCAATCATATTTTATTGTATTAGCACTTTGTGGAATAATATAAGAAACCTGTTGTTACGAGAGTTCATATATCCATTAAGGTTGACAAAACTTCAGTGCTTAACACAACAGGAACTCTTAGCGATCTAGAACGCGCAAATTACAGTAATCCAGGAAGACGCTATAGTAAGCAGGATTGCTGTTATATACACTCACGCCGTGACTATGTCAATACGTTCACTTTGGTTTCACTTTGGATCCACGTGAGTTTGACGTTTGGAATTATATTCACGACGAAATAATTATCGACACGGACGTAGTGCTCTCTCTCTCTCTCTGAAGAAGATCGTATACCAATTAATACTGAAGCTAATACAGAATGCTTCCATACGTCGCAACGCTCCTGGTATTAAAAGGTGAGCCTTTCTGACTATATTCACTAAATTCATTCGAGCAGCAAATTCCGAAAACCCTCCTCTGAGTAACAAAAAGGCAAGCTGATTATCGGATTATCTTTATTATCAATTTCACAATTAATGACGAATCATTCCAAATTGTACATACGTGCATACTGTATCTAAATATATAACTTTAGAGTTAGTGACTAACGGCCGTTCTATTGGATTAACCCCCCCCCTTGTATTCCTGAATTAGTTGTACTCCGGTACATGGTGGCAGCATTAGATTAAATTACGGACAGGCAGTTTAACGACGGTGTCCATAAGCAAACTACAAGTACTAACAGCGGTGTTTCGTAACGCGGGCCAGTACAAATTAGTGGCCGCGGTGGTTCTCAAACCCCGGGCACTACATTTGCATGTTTGTATATTATTGGATTTCTTTACATGACAATTCCTGAGACAGCTGTTGTCTATTCATGTATTATAAGAAAAATACATAGCATCTACAGTAAATAAAAACTCTTGGATAAGCAATAGGGAATTCAGCTGGCGTGTGGCCTTTGTGTATGACATAACCACACAAAGAGGAGTGACTAGTGAGGGCTTTCAAATTAATTAGCGTCCTTCAACAACCACAATTTTTGGGTAGTTTGCAGTAGTTTAAATACTATTGTTGGTTGAATACATCACTTCATGTATATGCATCAAAAATATAACATAACTATTTTTAAGTTTGAACCTTAATTAGCAGGTACAGTGTCCTGCTCAGATAAGTAATTTTCTAGGTTATTCGAAATGCATGAGAGTCAATTCCAAAGTAACGAACAGTTCACTTGCATGGGTAGGATGATAAATCTTGTCTCATTTTTACTCACGACAAAAATAGGAAGTTTACATTAGCTTTGAATGACTGACAAATTAAATTTTTTTGTTTGGCTGATACTTAGAAATTTACCTCTGTTTTGACCAATTTACCAAAATAACAAGCCAGTCCACCAGTGCCAAATGCGTAGCCTGCAGAGAGTGCAGCCTGCAGAGTAGTGGAGAAGTCTACATTCTAAAATAAAAATTAGTATATCCAATAGATTACCGCAAAATTTTGTAAGCAACTCAAAGCTATACTGATTTTAAAATACAAGGGCATCCGGACTTCAAAGAATTGCACGTCTTAATGTGACCATTAAGTCTAGGAAATTAAATGTACGATTCATAATCAGGGAGTTTCAAAAGGAACAATTCTACAACCTTTACTTCTTCTCCTGTACATAAAATGTCTATCAAACCTTTTAATGACAAATCTAAACTAGTTCCATTGGTAGGTGTTATTATTGTAATATTTATCAATTATAATCACGAAGATTTAAACAATTATATTAGAATTGAATTTAAATTCTTAAATAAATGGTTCAAAGCAAAGAGACTGTCATTGAATTTTAATGAAATCTACTTCTCACAAGTACACCTAAGTATAGCCCTCAAACTGACCTGGACATTAGTTATTCTAACATATTAATTTTTATATCATATGATACATGTATGTATGAATGCATGTATTGTATATTTAGTCATATACTTATGTATGTGTGTGTATGCGTTTTATTTTATTTGCTTTCGCTCCATTACTGTGCAGTAATACTACATGCTTTAAATGTACATGTTACAGAACATCTGTTTTAGTACAGGTAATGCCGTGAACAAAGTCGAATCTGTTTGCGTCTGCCGCTGCGTGGCCTTTACAATGGTATGTAGATTACAAGTAAAATAGTAAAGTTTACAACTGTTCAAAGAATATTGAATTTGTAAATGTAAGATATGCTTTCAAATGTTGTGTTGTTAAATCTTGTTCATTTGCAGGCCTGTTTCCACTCTTTAAAACCTCATTCCTTAGAAATTCGCTTGCTGTATGAAGTAAAGTTCATTGGTAAAGGAAATGGTTCATTGTTTGATCTCCATCGTTGCAAGGACATGTTGCTTGTTCCATTATCTTGAAGCGATGGAAGTAGGCTCTGGTTTTGCCGTTTCCTCTATCAATTGCCGCGAAGTT
>Ga0268261_10001570_pt1 | contig 15834 bp, 9 predicted proteins | sample TergutNc150P1_FD_190353 | JGI IMG/M metagenome (GOLD analysis project Ga0268261, IMG submission 190353) | Nasutitermes corniger P1 segment gut microbial community from laboratory colony in Florida, USA - Nc150 P1 (SPAdes) (version 2) | ecosystem: Host-associated > Arthropoda: Insects > Digestive... | reverse complement strand
CACACACAAAACACACTTGCCGTGGCTGCCTCGATAATCCAACAATTCACGTGGACAACGTTGCCAAAATTCCAGCTCACACTGGTATACCATGATGTCTGTATTGAAACAAATTGGTTAAAATGTGACAGTCCTCATACAAATACATAATCTTAATGGCCCGCCGACATTCATCTCAGTCACATCATCTCCGTTTTCTCTCTCTCACACTTCAAACACATGCAAAAGTGTGTCTCTAGACTGGTGACAAGAGGAGAAGTGACGGAGTGAGCAGACGGGATGTTGCCTTGCCTAGACAAATATTTAAGTATAATTTCTAAATAAGTTTCAAATAAAACCTGTAAAACTCAAGGTAGCCAGTTCCCGCGATCGAACCTGGAACGGGCGGGCCCACTAAGACAAACTTACAAGTAACACTGTCACACTGTACAATTCCGGTAACTTCAGGCTCGCACTGTGTAAGGATGATACAAAACACATCCTGATTACACAACATAAGTACGGTAACTGCACTCTAGTAATGTGCACACACACATAACCTTCCTCTGTTCAATAGCAACATTAATTTCACTATCACACATCCCCTCCTAGTCTGTCTCGTTCAAGCTCATAACTCCACAGTCGCTAATACCGTGGCTGCGGGGTCTAAGACGTAGGTCTGCGGCAGCTTGGTTGCTGGCAATGCAAGTTCGAAGCCGGCCCGAGATTTAGATGTTTCACTTGTAAATGTTGTGCTTTGCGAGGAGCCGAACCCTCGTCCAGACGGGTCCTACTGAATATGTGTGTGTGTTTGTGTGTGTCAGTGAGTGTGATCAGTTGTAATAACCCTTAACACCTACAATGAGTTGGAAGAAGAGGTTAAAATAAGAAAGAAGAAAAGACAGAAATGAAGAAATCAGAGTACAAAGAAGAAAGAAAGAATTCTAATATAAGAAAGAAGTCCCGGAAGCGGCCAAACATTCACACTGCGCAATGCAGTTACAACACTAATAGTGTCAGCTGATTAAAATTAAATTTTTATAAAAAGCCGTATGTTTGTAATATTAATTCCGTTGCCAAATTTGCAGTGAAAACGGGATACGGTATATAAATTTAAGAAAACGTATCTAAGCTTTTAAAAAGGACGTAGTACAGGGAAGAAATATATGAAGGGTTTTAATGGGATTTCCTAAACATACCTGACAGCCTCATCATCTAGACGTACACGGGAGAAAATATGAAAATTAAACTTCAAGAATCAGGGCTGTGGTGTTTGAAATGGACATATCGGGCAAGTGTTGGGCTGTATTGAACATGGTAACGAACATTCGAATTATAAACAAAATATTTCTGGGAGGAGCCATTAGCTTCCTAAGATGCATGAATCGTACTAAAACACCCTGTGTAACTAAATGTGTGCCATCACAACTTTGTTCACTCCTTCGTCACATTAATTTTCACTTGTTATAAAAGTGACCTCGTGTTCCAGTTCTTATTCCTAAACATTACAATTTTCCTTATTGATTTTAAATTTTTTACGTGCTGCGTAAGAGCAAAATGAATGGAGCCATCACTTCCAGTACCTGACCAGCTGTAAGCAGCCATACCGACTTGCCGATTGTTGTGTTGAATATTACCTGGCAGTAGCTATCACAACGATTAGTGTTTAATTGCTAAACTTCGGAAGGTTGGCACAGTTGATTAAATACATTTGTGCAGAAAATTAAGTGATGTTGTTCCTCCAGTACGCGGAGGCGCAGTTGGTTGAGGCACTGCGCTACAAACCGGAAGGTATCGGGTTCATTTCCCGATGCCGTCACTGGAATTTTTAATTGCTATAATTCTTCCGGCCGCACTATGGTCCTGCGACTGACTCAGCCTCCGACAGAAATGACAACCAGAAATATTTCCTGGGGGTAAAGGTGGCTGGTGCTTATGGCTGACAGTGTTACCACCGTCATGTGCCGACTGTCTAGAAATCTGTGATCCTCAGAATCCTGGAACTGTAATAGCTGTAATAGGACTGTACAGGGATTGCTTTAACTTAATTTCTCTAAAGCGATCCTCTTCCTTCAGAGCAGTGGTTCTCAAAATTGGACATATGGTCCCCGAGATGGCCACATCAAGTTTCCAATTGGCCACAGTAACTCTTGTGTGGGCCATCGAAACTTAAATGCCTGAATGAAATATTTCAAATTCAAACCTGAAGGAAAGTTTCCCCTCTCCCCCACATTTCCCACAGCACAGGAGGTGAGATTTAATTTATTGCTGTTCCTGCTGTGACACATCTGCTGTCAAAAGTAGGCAACCGCCTTACATTTCTGAAGGCAAAACATTTTCTCAAAGTTCAGACGGACATTAAAAATTTGCAAATGCTATTCAAGTCTAAGGAACACACATGGGGAAAATGCCAATTATTAACAGATCATTTTTACTTGTAACAACTCTTAATATTTGATTGCTGCTTTTCTAAATGTTGAAAAATTTGACAGGATGATGAATTGTTGGGCATTAAAAGTCTGACTTAACCTGTGTTTTAGAAAATCATCCAGCATAATAAGTTCGAATGACAACAATACCGATGACTCAAAAGATTCTGTTTGACAAATACACAAAATTTAGGATATTCACAAACCAGACATTTGGTAAAAAAAGAGATAAACAGTGTACCGTAACGTAATATTGTGACCCTGCCGGGTAAGGTTTATACCACTTCGGCCATCCTAACAACATGATACCAAGTTTATTCGCAGCATGCCCCATTACCATCGGTAATGTGGTATACCGATGGTAAAGGGGCATGCTGCGAATAAACTACATATATAAATAAAAATGATACCACGCGCAACGAAGTTAACAACTGCGCTTTTCTCAGATGTTACGCAGCGTTGATAGGGAGTTACCGACCTTTCTGTACAGCCTGTTGTTCCGACCTTTCTCGGCCTATGAAATGGAAACGATACTCTGTCTCGAAACTTCGGGAAATACTTACAAATCAACGCAGGTTAACTTTCTAGACGGACGAAAACCTCAACCCGATTACACATCTATGGAACAGAGCGTTTTGTGGCGATTTTTATCGAAGAAAACCATAGAACGTAGATTACTTAGGTTCCCATCTAACAAATCCTGGTGGCCCCAGTTCCGTCCTCATACAACGTCACAATTATATTACTGGTAACGTTCCTCAGGGCGTCTATTATACGGTCTAAGTGAAAGGGGTATAGATTAAGTCCTTGGTGTGGGTGCTGGTAGGAGCCCTTTAACGCCTGCCATCAAAAGTCACACTAATCAAAACACACAGTAGCCAATTTTCTGGAGTTGATTTTGGGTTCCTTCCGCTTTACCTACAAGATTAGACTAATTCCCCTCTGAAATGGACACAATCAAAATAATAGTCTTATTATAAAACTCACACATGTTTACAGCTCTTTAAGGATCCACACGTGATAAATGTTTGTCAGCAGAGCGAAGATGACAAAAGAGAAGGCCATTATGGCTTTTCGCAGTATCACTAAAGTAGGTCGATGGTTCCTCTAGCAGGTTCTACAAATGTAACACTGCGTCTCATTCATACGCTAATTCTATGGCCATATATACTGTCGTTGTGCTGTGTCACCTTTTCTTTACCACACTGTCTGTAGCGGAGTGGCCTAGTTTGCATTGGCACAACATTATATCGGATCTTTAGAAAGTACCGCTTTTTTTTATCGACATCAAAACATTGCCGATGTCAGCGTGTCACACCTTGTCACACTAATATAAATTTTAAATTTTTACTTTGGTAATGTTTAGGTAACGGCATTACTATAGCTGTAAATAAACATCCACTTTATGTGTTCGGTGGCTGTTCTCTCAGATCAGTTCAGTTATTTTATTCTGCCTGCACATCACCATGTAGAACTGTTACACACAGTGTACAGTGACAGGTTGTGAACTGAATGGAAATATAAATGTAAATGTACTGCCAGTGCTACAGTGTGCTGTTCACACAATTGTACAGACACTGCTTTAGGTGAATTGTGAACTGAATGGAAATATAAATGTAAATGTACTGCCACTTCTACAGTGTGCTGTTCACACAATTGAACAGACACTGCAGTAGGGGAATTGTGAACTCAATTGAAATATAAATGTAAATGTACTGCCACTTCTACAGTGTGCTGTTCACACAATTGAACAGACACTGCAGCAGGGGAATTGTGAACTCAATTGAAATATAAATGTAAATGTACTGCCACTTCTACAGTGTGCTGTTCACACAATTGAACAGACACTGCAGTAGGGGAATTGTGAACTCAATTGAAATATAAATGTAAATGTACTGCCACTTCAACAGTGTGCTGTTCACACAATTGCACAGACACTGCAGTAGGGGAATTGTGAACTCAATTGAAATATAAATGTAAATGTACTGCCACTGCTACAGTGTGCTGTTCATACAGCTGTACAGACACTGCAGTAGGAGAATTGTGAACTGAATGGAAATATAAATGTAAATGTACTGCCACTGCTACAGTGTGCTGTTCACACAATTGTACAGACACTGCAGTAGGGGAATTGTGAACTCAATTGAAATATAAATGTAAATGTACTGCCACTGCTACAGTGTGCTGTTCACACAGATGTACAGACACTGCGTTAGGTGAATTGTGAACTGAATGGAAATATAAATGTAAATTTACTGCCACTCTTACAGTGTGCTGTTCACACAATTGTACAGACACTGCATTAGGCGAATTGTGAACTGAATAGAAATATAAATGTAAATTTACTGTCACTGCTACAGTGTGCTGTTCACACAGTTGTACACACACTGCAGTAGGGGAATTGTAAACTCAATTGAAATATAAATGTAAATGTACTGCCAATGCTACAGTGTGCTGTTCACACAGTTGTACAGACACTGTGTTAGGTGAATTGCGAACTGAATGGAAATATAAATGTAAATGTACTGCCACTGTTACAGTGTGCTGTTCACACAGTTGTACAGACACTGCATTAGGTGAATTGTGAACTGAATGGAAATATAAATGTCAATGTACTGCCACTGCTACAGTGTGCTGTTCACACAGTTGTACAGACACTGCGTTATATGAATTGTAAACTGAATGGAAATATAAATATAAATGTACTGCCACTGCTACAGTGTGCTGTTCACACAATTGTACAGACACTGCGTTATGTGAATTGTGAACTGAATGGAAATATAAATATAAATGTACTGCCACTGCTACAGTGTGCTGTTCACACAGTTGTACAGACACTGCGTTACGTGAATTGTGAACTGAATGGAAATATAAATGTAAATGTACTGCCACTGCTACAGTGTGCTCTTCACACAGATGTACAGACACTACAGCAGGGGAATTGTTTGATCTATAATGTGAGTTCCAACTCCTAATTCAACAGCTGATTTTAACAAATAAAAAGTAAATATTAGAACACACAATAAAAGCCAACAGGATAAAACAGTGTTTATTTATGTACTGCAAATAAAATATGAGGATTAAGAGGGTCAATAATACTTAAACATCTCTGAACATAGCCTCTTATGACGTAACATCATCCTGACTTTCAGACCCGCACCTGCACAGGGTTGAAGTGAGCGACGGTGAGATTAGTTGGCAGCTCTCTCCACTGCATCACGATAGCTTAACTTGAGGAAGACACTTGTGTTGCGGAGCGTGATTTTGGCAGTGATTTGCACTTCCAAATGAAGACCGCAGTCACAATTGTCGTTTCTTTTACCGTACTGCAGTAATTATGTCCCGAAATGTGTAGCCGCCTGTCTTCACTGCACTTCACAAACTGAACGGTGTACAGTCTATGTCATAATGCTGCACGTGTTTCTCATAACACATAACGATACATATTCAGTCTTCCCTGACATTCCTCAAAAGGCACATGGCGGTCCGACTGTTGCAGTTTCTCATTCGTGATGGCAAACAGTTCAACGTCACATTTTCCTATATCCTCTATTTCTACCTCGGCTGTTACCAGAGTTATCTTTTAAGTTATACCGGGTATCCGTTGCTTAAACATTGAAAACTCCTGTACTCAGTAGTAAGTTTCCCATCTGTCCTAAGCATTCCGTTCGTCCAGTACATCTGTTTCCTCAGTGTGTTTCCTTAAGCCTTTTTTTTTACAACACAGGCTTTCGAAGTTATTATTAGGCACGGACAATTAGACAGTAACACACAAGTAAAAGTTCACACACACAAAAAAACAAATTCGAATAGAAAGTCTCTGTGTCGAGTAGCAAGGCAAAGAGTTTGGTCTTGCGGTTTGTTCTCTACTAGAACAGACTGAGTTTCAATACTTGTACCCGCAAACCACTTTTCAGAGCTAGATAATGGCCTGAGGTAAATCAATATGTGAATCAATTTTTGCAGTCCAATATGTTTCATCCTACAATGAATTAAGAATTAAATTGCATTTTCAATACTTTAAAGTTACATTTTTTAAGATTTCCCAAATTGCGAAAAGCGGCTGTTAGTTCGTGTCCGTCCGTCCGTCCGTCTGACTGTCCGCATGAAAAATTAAATTACCTAAACGACTGAATAAAACAGCAGACTTCAGCCACTATGAGGCATTTAAACGCGACCGAAAATTTAAATTCTTTTCTCCCTCAGAGCGCAGGTTACCATGGTGCAGATGTTATTTACCTTAGTAACAGACAACAAGAATAATACCTACAACCTCTCACTACATTTTCTACGTAATTAAGTTCCCTAAGAATAGCATTGTCTGTTTAAAGCTTAACAGCTGAAGACCCAGTTTATGAACAGGTTAATCTCCGGGTGTGAATAGAGAAGGTCTAGAAACGGAATTCCCGGGTGATTTCGTTGTAGGACCGAAATTATAGCAGTGTTACCATACACACTGTATTGCGTTTGTTTGAATTCATTATTCGCAAGAAATTCAACCTTACACTTTCTGCCGATATATCGTTTACCCTCATACTTTACACTCATGCCGTTCTCTCAAGCGATATTTTAATTCTTCTGTCACTTCTTGCATATATGACCACACATATTTGACTTACAACGACGTGCGGCATAGCAGCAGACAGCTGGCTGTTAGTATACAGCTCAACAACATGTAAACTTCTAAGAGCGTTTGGTTCGCAACTAATTCAAAGTATTTTACGAGCTTTGAAATACAACTAAAGTGGACAAAAACTATGTTTAATGGCATTCGAGGACACGATCGACCTCCCTTCATATTTTGCAGTTTGGCTGCCACGCCAGCATTTAAGACGTTCGGAGTAGTACGTGTAGATCTGGGGAGTTAGCCACATCACTTCTCTCACAGAATACAAAAATATGTCTGCAGTTTGAGTTAAGTCTTGAAAGATGCATATACATATTATTATTATTATAATTATTATTATTACTATTTACCGCAATTGAGATTTAACTCGCTGGCGGTAGTCATTACACTAGTAAAAAATAAGAATAAATATGCATAAAATAAACAATATAAAAAGACAGTAAAAACAATACAAAACACTGTGAATACAAATAAATATATTGTCAAAACACCCACACAATTGTCAAAAAAACCACACATTACACTATCCATACATACACACATCCACACATCACAAACCCACACAAACACACACCCACATATTACAAAAGAAGTTACAACAAGCACAGTACAAGTTACACGCCAAATAAAATAGTCACAATACACAAAGTACCCCAGTACAAGGTCACCCTAATGTGCGTAGTAATTTTGTCCCCTAGAACTTCAGCGTAACTCACTTCACTTCACTACACTTCACTTCATTTCAAAACAAATACACTTTACATAAATCACGTCATTTCAGTCCACATCACTACACTTCACATTATTTCAATTATTTACACTCAATCACCACTTGAATTCCTTTGCTTGTTACTACATTCTTAACTCTTTTTTTTAAACGTGTTTAGTTTACAGGGGAAAGTCACTAGTAAGACTGCAGATAGTTGGTTCCAGCTTTCAATCATCCTATTTACGATGGAATATTTACTAACATCTGTTCTTTGTTTGCTAGTTATTATTTTCCGATTATGATCTTCCCTACTCAGGTAACATGGTTTTAGAAATCTATTCCTTATGGCTTTCCAAGCCCTTCCCACGGTGTATCTCTTGAAAAGGGCGCATATTCCGGCTATCAATCTACACGGTTCCAAAGTTTCCCAACCCCACTCATTTATATTTATTTTAATTTAGCGGCTCTCTTTATCAACCAGTTTAAAGAGATTACCTCCCTTCTCTGTATGGCTCCCATCACACGGCTCCAATCCTAAGTATCGGTCTCACTAGTGCCGTATAAGCTAAGTGTTTAGTATTATTATTTCCCTTTTGACTACACGCATTATAAAATGAAGTGCCTTTCATGCTTTTCGCAGTGTGTAATTTACATGATCTGCCCACTTTATATCGCTACGTATAATTAGACCTAAATATTTAAAGCTACTTTCCTCCGCGATTAATTGATCCCCAAAGTAATTCCTTATTCGTTCCTTCACCTTAGCGTTTGTAGAGCTTACTGCGTTACTTTTGCCCGGATTTATCTGCAGTTCATTTTCTAGCGCCCATTACCGTAATCTATTTCGATAAGTCTGTAACTAAACAATGTCACTGCTATCCATTATTTTCCTGTATATTATACAATATTCTGCAAACAACCGTATATTAGACTTAATATTTCTCCAAATATCATTAACACAAGCGAGAAACAGTACAGGACTTAATACGCTCCCTTGCGGCACTCCTGAGTTTACTCTGACTTTTTCAGACATTTGCCCGTCTAATCTAACTCACTACGAACGTCCTAAGAGAAATTACTTTACCCTTAGAATGTATGTCAGCAGCATCACAAAATTCATTAATAAATATTGTGAAATACATCCAGTTACCAGTTCAGGAATCACAAAAATATTCAGTCGAGAATAATTATTTCATTTATCAACACAGTTGATAAGGCCACATGATTCGGCTAGCTACACGCTATCCTAACACTACACGTAATTAAAAAGGAATATAGAGCAATTATAATAAAATAACATTGCCAGGAAAAAAAAAGATTTAACTAAAATTGTTATATAAAGAGAGTAATAATTATAAGTAAGGTGGTTTAAGGTGGCTTTGTGTCTCTTTTGTAATTTCGTGGTTAAATTATGTTGAAATAATATTCACACCATTTTATATAATTTTAGATGCAACGTAGTCTATAAGGTGTGCGTGGAAGATTATGATCTGTAAAAATATATTAGTTGAAAGATTGTGTTTTTTTGCGTAAGAGGCTTTTTTTTATTACACTGACTCGGTATTTTAGAAGGGTATCCAAACTGTAATGAAATAATTGATTTTTATGCATTGTATATGAAGAGTTAAATAATTATCTTGATAAGGTTAGTTTGTTAAACATATGAGACATGCTTGTATATGGTTTTTAACATTACCCACAGCATTTCCATTTTATCTTTTACATTAGTATGGTCCATCCGAATGGAAGTGGCTTTTATATATTTCGCTATGGATTATCCCATTGAATTTATCTATATAAGTGAAAAATGTAAAGTCAATTCACAAATATTTATCACAAAAGTTAAAGGATGAAAACTTATGGCCTCTACCAACTGTGGTTCACTTTGGATACAAAATGAAAAGTGAAAAAAGAAAAGAGTCATGTCACTGCATGTTTCTCCCCAATGAATATGAGGTGCTTCTCTTTGCTGTTAGGGCACTTTCGTACCATATATCTGTAAACAATCTACTATTCTTTTTAAATGCAACAAAAAACACATGCCTTTAGTGCTAAATATTACGAAATATCGCGCGTGCTTTTTGAGCATGAAATCCGAACACTAAAACAAAAATGGCTCTTGGAAATGTACTACAGAAAATTGTGCAGGAGAGGACATTTCCCGAACTTACCGCAGGGGAAGCAAAATTGATAATAAAAACAATTAGCACAAGGAATTTTGCCGAGCTAATAAAATCAGAAAGACGTGGTGCAGGCATAAATGACATTTATGTGACTAATTTATTTTGGTTGAAACAAGCACTTTCATTCCAGCTTGGCTTTTGTAGTTCACGATCCTCAGTGTCAACACGTGTAAAACAGACACACAAATATAATTTCTCAATAAAAGGACATGTATTTTATGTGTATGTTTGTGTTTGCAAAATACCTTAATATTGTGATTTAGGGGCTGCGTACTTGACAAATGTTAAACTGTATTTATAGGAGCCATCACGTTGCGTTGTAGTACTAACTGATATGTCGTTCAGTAAAAATACAACTATGACATTTTAAAGGTAAAGTGCACCCTTGTACAGGCCAAACGGCCCATAGGGGAAGTAGAGGTATAGCTCTACTCTTTCATGACCACGGCACTAGAAGGGGGTGAGAGGTCAGCGTCAGGCGCCGGCCACTCTTTACGCACGGGAAAGACACGGTACCCATCGTACAGGAGGCTGTCTGGGCACCAGGGCAGGCCTGGAAAGTTTCGCAAAATCTCGCCGCCACCGGGATTCGATCCCCGGACCGTCAAGCCCTTAGCAAGTCGCTATACCGACTGAGCGACCCGCCCATTTCCTTGACATTTTGACGTACTTTAATTCAGTCTGCTTACTTACCGAGGTACACATTACTACGAGTATAATTCAAACTGCGGATATACATCATAAATATCAAATAACCTTCAGTTTCTTAAAAGCTGAATAATGATTTAAAGCTCCTCGTAAAATCAAGCACAGACACACCGACTGAAGTCCCTCTCTTTGGTTCCAAACCGGAATAATTCCCTGTGATATGATTAAAAGATTTTAACAAGTAAGAAAGGAGTGGAAAAAGAAAGTAATGTTTCGTCAATAGAAAGGAGGACAACAAAGAACCAAAAATAGAAAATTCAGTCTCTTTCTAATAACATTGCTGTAGTTTTACAGTAAAAACACATGCAATTAAATTTTCAACATAACACGTGCCCAAGTGCAACAAATTTTCTCCTACAGCAATATAGACAAAAACATTACGTGCACACTGACATAAACAAGAGGATGTCAGCTGCTAACAAGAGGTGATAACATAGGTTAACAGCAGATCACAAATATTTAAAAATGTCAGAAGCGAGAGAGTCTTCAACTATTGATTTACCAAATGTAAAATTACAAGAGACCTGATTAGATCAAGTGGCCCTTAAACGTCCAAGGAAAACTATCAGCTAAGTTTAACACATAATACAGATATACATATATACATACATACATACATACATACATACATACATATATACATACATAGATACATACATACATATACACACATATATATATATACATACATACATACATACAGACACACACATACATACATACATACATACATACTTACATACATACATACATACATACATACATACATACATACATACATACATACATACATACATACATACATACATACATACATACATACATACATACATACATACATACATACATACATACATACATACATATATACACACACGTATACACACACACACACATACACGCACATACGTTCCTACATTACGAAGTTCGCCGTATTTCAAATTACAAAAATTAACATTGCATCGGCACATTCGATATTTTATGACGCCTGCTCGTGTATTCTAATACAGACCAACACATTCCATCGAAAAACGTGCTTCAAAAGCAACTTACCAGATTTCCATATGGTTTAAAGAAACTGACGTATTTTGAAAGCAATATATATGATAACACAAGAATAATGCGATTAAATAAAAAACATGAATCTTTATTCCTTCTCCCGAATTTCATAATGATTAATGAACGTATTTTACTTATAGTGGCATTCGCTAGAATATATGTTTAATGGCTAAAGGAAATTTACTCACTTGAAACGAATGTGAAAATACAGATATTTTACATTACTGATAACGCGCTGCCTACTGATCTCTATAAATATAGAGAGGGACTCCAAACACAGAACATATCTTTGTCCACAAATTCCATTTTGTACCTATGTAAATAAAAACCGTATTCATACACACAAGCACATAAACACACATATCAATCGGATTAATGAGGGAAACAAATTATTAAGTTTCACATTATGATTTTTTTATTGAACTTTCTTACTTTCCCCCTCCTTCACCCCCCTCTCGCTCACTAGCTCTCTCTCACACGTTCAAATAATTTCCTGTCTATACCCAGTTCACAAAATCCCATAATGTGTGCATCTCATTGACGCAAATACATGTGTCTATACACACAGATCACCGTACAAAGTATGGTTACTTGTAATCCAACAATGATATTGCGAGATAAAAGTAGTGAAGACGACAATGTGTTTAGTTGTGTGCTGGAAAACATGACAAAAATTATTATCCTGATTACAGCAATAAGGGGAGAAATATCCTCATTTATTTTGTGTGCGTTTCTGAAGTCAAGAAATGTCTTCAGCATGAAGTAACGCACTCTATATTCATTACTGCTTGTATTTAGGAATGAGATAAATAAATTCAAGTAGTTGACATCTAAGAACAAACACTGTTATATGTCAGCTGTCAATGAGCGCGCTGGAAGAAAATGTAAAATATTAACCTAAAATATTATGATACATAAAGACTTTCACCACCTGAACACCCACCGCCCCACACTAAAAGCCATCCAGCAACAGGCAGTACCAAATTAAAGGGGACGTCTCTTCAGATCAGGCACACAACACATCATTCAGCCGACCCACATTCAACTCAGCTCGCTTGACGTAACACAAACTTCTGCCCCGTCCCCAACGCTAGCAATTTAGGTAAGTATTGGGTTCACATATAGCGAACAATGGGATTACATTGCAAATCTGCCTGCCGTAATGTGAAACAGTTTGCATGGAAAGACACACAGTTACAGCTGTACATTGTGCAGCGCTAAACTGAACGATACAGACAGCGGTTCCTGTTCAGACAGAGCAGTCAGACATCACATGACATGTTACCAGGCACTTTTACAAATTACAGAAAACGTGTGTTACTCATGCCAAGGCTGCCTGGCTGTCAGCGTCTAATAAGATGAGACGTGCCGTAAATGAACATGGTACATTGTCGGTCAAACATGTCAGAAAATCAGTATTTTCAGCGATACTACACTACATCTAAGTTTAATTTACATAGTCGTAACAAAGTGTCAATGCCTATAATAAACAGTTAACTTAGTTTTGTACAGAATGCATGCAGAAATATCTCCACAACGCTTGTCACCCTTTCCTTGCGACCACCACCACACCCCACTACCTGAACGCAACGCATGGCCAACAGCACCAAACCAACATGGAAGTACACACAATGGAGGGGAGGAAGCACTAAAGACACCCGATAAGAAGGAACCATTAACTAATATAAACAATGCTAATTATAAGTAATTCAAAAGAAATAAACACAATACTTACACTCATCTGTAGAATCAAACATAATATAACCAGCACACTGTATCAAGGGTAACATACACACTCACACAATTATAAGAACGTTCCAAACTTAATTGACACAAACACTCATATCGTTGCATGAAAGCAGTCACAAAACACAAAAACCGAGAGTCGGACATTCCAGCCAGGACCCGGGCCGGCACTTTCTCAAAAGCCCTGACAAAAAACAAAACAAATTTAGAAGCAGAACCGCACAAGTCAGTAACAGTAAACGGATTTAAACAAAACAAGTTATAAAAAGGAAGCACCCATCAGTGGAGTGGGGGTAAACTAGTAGTGACGACAAACAGCATGGAAACGTAATGGTTGCCTGGAAACAATGTTGCCAACACTGCATATTTTTAGTAGTCATTACAGCAATGTATCAGCGGAACACTTGGGATCAGCGGAAAACAATTAAGAAACACTGAAATTGACCAAATCTGACAATGTCGCCGCACAAATTGACTCGCTCCTAGCCTACAGTTCAAAAATTACACTGGCCGAAAACCGGCTGGGTACCAGGTATTGACTTATAACTGTTAAACTCAGCGGTGCTTGTTCCTATTACATTCTCAAGGATTATATGGAGGGAAAGGGAAATGACTGGTGAAACAGGTCGTCGAAGTTGCTTTTGGTGACCTTTAGCTGTTGAACCCTGAAGGGAAATGTATCATACGAGTAATTCCAAAATTGAAGTTGTGAATTTAAATTAAATCTCACCTACCAAACAAAGAGGTCCAAATTATACGATGGTGCAGTGGTAGAAGGAAAGAATAGAGTATATAATGGATTCGAGTCTTGAAAGACCCCAAGTAAGAAGGACTTATAAACAGGGGCATTGTGCCCCTTCATCCTTTACCTTTCTCTCTAGAAAAAAAAATCCAATTCCTACAGACTTACTAATGTCCAGGATTAATCTAGGATGAGATTTCCCAGTTACCTGTGGGTCCAGCCTACACGAGACCTGAAATTTCTCCTACGTGTGAGATAACTCCTAGCAGATATATTCTTAGAAATTTGTGGCCAAACACAACCCACTACACTCCAAGTAACATGTAGCAGTAGAATATAGCAAGTGTATATTAAGCCCCAAACAAAATTCCCGAGCCCTCCCTTGTTTAGTTCTTTTATGTGACCCTTATGGAATCCCGAGTAAAAATATATGCTACGATTCCGGAGCCTTCGGGTACATGTCTGACAGAACCCTCACTATGCAGCCCTCCCAACGAGTTTCCATAACAGAACCGCTATAAAGACAGAGACGCTGCAATTCGAAAATCTTCCTTGATCTCTCGGAGTAACCAGTAAAGGAAAAACCCTAGATCCAGGTTCCACTTACACAGACACTGTATGTAGAAAGAAATGTGCTGTTTCGAGATTCATCTTTTACCTACTTCTCCGAGTGACCGGTAAAGAAACTCCACCTCAAGTTTCACCAAATTGTGAACCTATGGACAGAGGTACAATTTTCCACATACTTCTTTTAGATAACTCTCGGATTTTCTAAATAACCAGGCATCCTGATAATATCAAAATCTCATCTGTCTCTCAATGTTCCCGGTAAAAACACCCCGCCTTCATATTCCACCAACCCCCCCCCCAAAAAAAAAAAAACACAACACAGCCGAAATTGGATAGACGGACCCCTTTCAAGATCCCTCTGTTCCATATTTATAGTACTTACCGACAGAAATTAAGAGCTTCACTTTAAGTTCGTAGATCCCACTCAGTGCCCTATTATCTCCCAGAGCTGTCTGTAAACCAGAAAAGCACTTGGACTTCCATAGGACACTTTTGGACACGAATCCAGTCTTTCCTGAATAGAAAAATAGAAGTATAAAACGGCAGCAAATTATGTGCAGGTTTCGTGAGTTAACTTCACATCCTAAAAAAAAGACTGACATTTTGAAGTGTACTGTAGGTTCCGTCTGCGAGCTGCAGAAAAGGATGCTCAGTTTCCAGAGTCAATGATGGGTTTATTCAACCCCTCATTTATTCATTCTTCATTCATTCATCCATTCCGTTCAAAAGTCCCCATTTCAGGTGCTCTCCCATAAACCAAGGCGAAAAGTGTCTCCATCCGCTTAGCCATGCGCAGACGGAAGGCATACACAAAATGTGGTGCGGCAAGGCTCCGCGAGGGATATAAAGTGGTACTAAGTTTTATTTTCAAGATTTTGGATTTAATCACTGTATTGTTATAAACTATTAGAAACTTTGACCGATAGATATTCACTGCAGGAGACATGTGAAACGCACGCACCAACGAACTAGCACGCACGCGCACGCGGGCACACGCACATGCACACACAAACACACACACAAACACACACACACACACACACACACACACACACACACACACACACACACAAACAAAACAC
>Ga0268261_10001569_pt1 | contig 15844 bp, 8 predicted proteins | sample TergutNc150P1_FD_190353 | JGI IMG/M metagenome (GOLD analysis project Ga0268261, IMG submission 190353) | Nasutitermes corniger P1 segment gut microbial community from laboratory colony in Florida, USA - Nc150 P1 (SPAdes) (version 2) | ecosystem: Host-associated > Arthropoda: Insects > Digestive... | reverse complement strand
ATATGACACCCTATCGCTAACAAACTCTACTCTCTTAACTGCTGATACTATTCTGTGATGTACAAAAAACCCTGTTCCCAACTGATGATTTTCATTTCCTTTCCCATAGAAAAAACTATAATCCCCTACTTTTACTGTGCCCTCTTTGTCCCACCTCACCTCCTGCACCCCCACTAAATCTAATTTATGTCTAGCCAATTCCCTGGCCGCTGCCATAAGTGACCCTGCTCTATACAGGCTCCTAACATTCCAAGTACCTAGCAATATGTCCCTATTTCTTTTATGGCTGCGTGATAACCCTCATAATTTAATGCCAGTAACAATGTCATCAGACCATACAAACATTGTAATACTGTTTATTATTTAATAATTTAATGTTTATTTAAAAATAAAAATAAGAGTGGTAATAATGTATTTGTAAAGTCCAGCACATGGAAAATTCCTCACAATTGACAAATTACACAGTTACAAGATATCACATAACATGATATGTTGTGACATGATATGATAAAGGCTCAGAGCCATCACCTTACTACTAACATAAATAAGTACTACATTGTAACAGAAATGGACATATTAGGAAACACACTACACACAGATACCTCTGGTTGTGTACTACTAAGTCTGTGCCTGCCTCTGGAATAACAATGCAGCCCATAAGGTAGACTGCTATCCCTGATGATAAGGTGATAGGCAGCACAGTTCACCAGAATTCTGTGTGGTCACCAAACATAATGAGGACCTGACACACCACAAACTTAAAGTTTTAACTAAGTTATATCAAATTTTAGAAAAAGGAATGGTACATGTACATGGAAAAATGCATGATAAGTCCAGCCAGTGTTGAAGCCAAGACCCTTACCAGAGAAGTCAAGTGCCTTACCTCTGAGAGGTTCAGGTTAAGAAAGATGTGTGGCATTGTGGTCTGCTGTATTAAAATTTGGTCACAAATGTGAGTGTAAAAAATGTGTTACACTCCTCAGTTAAACCTTCCTCCATAAGACCATTAGCTCTGAAAGACTACAAGTTAAAAAACAGACATCATTCTACATACCATATTGATGGGAAACTCCAATCTCATATGGCAATTCCTTAGAACTTGTGCTGCTACTTCATACATTGCTGGATGCTTTTCTCGGTTTTCTTGAAGAATGTACGAGAGGATTATATCAACTCCTTCGTTGGAATTGTACCGTGTTATGTTGATAAAATTCTGCAGTAACTGCACAAGGTATGCCTCTGCCACTTTAATAACTTTCTGGATACTGAAATAATAGATCACGGAACTCAGGATGACCAACAATATGAAATACAGCTGATCCCATCTGCACATATGGCTTACATTCAAAGAAACTGCTGCAAAGTAAACAAACTGAGGACTACTTATTTAGTTGTTCAACCATTTCTTGATCCTGACCACATTTAATGAAGAATAGAGTTTAAAAAAGTCATAACTCCCAAACAAGTCAACATACCTGAATGATTAAAAAAGCAGAGTAATAAAAAAAGCCCAGGGAACCTCTAACACAGCCAGAGGTAAAGGTCACCCCTTAAATTTTTTCTGAGTTATCCTGTAGTGTTGCAATGTTCACATAAAAACAAAAATGCAACACATCAGTCACACATAACGCTGTTTAATGAATGGCACTACAGTGCTACATGTTTCAATTCCCAAGGAATCATTATCAAGCAGTTCACAGAAAACCTTTACATGATGTAGAACTGGTGTGTAAATGGTTTTGTATGAACTGCTTGATGATGATTCCTTTGGAACAGAAACATGTAACATTGTAGAGTGCCATTAATTAAACAGAGTTGTGTTTAACTAATGTCCTTTATTTTTGTTTTGACATCACCCCCATGACATGCCATTGGAAGCACAGAGGGGCAGTACAGGCATAGCTCTACTCATGATGAACTTCAGCACTAGTTGGAAGTGGTTAGTCAAATCTATGCCCTGGCCCAGTCTACCCCTGGGAAAGAGACACAAGGCTGGGTAGGCCCAGGACCAGTCTAGGCAGGTGTGGAGAAGAGAACATTTCTTGCACCCACTGGAGTTCGAAAACCAAGCCCTCCAGCCCACAGTGAGTTGCAATACCAACTATGTTATCCCAACCACCTGACCTCTAACACACTGTACACTAAATGACCAGAGTCAGGCAGAGTCATAACTGCTACTAAAGTGCAATTCTCCATTCTTAGAACAAGGCCCATTTTGCAGGTTCATATTATTACCCTTCACTGTTGCTGCTGTCACAGCTGCCTCCTGATTTACTTAAGCATGAACAGCACATAAAATAGTTGGCTGCATCCTTCTATGTTGGAACACAGTACCAAGGCTTCAATGTTAATTTTGTACATTTCTATACTTATATACAATGTAGATGGGAAATACAGTAGCAAATAAGGTTTTATAGTTCATACAACCATTCAATCGATAGAACATAGCTTATCCGTTTATGAAAAATTAAGAACATTATAGATATTTCACACACATAACAAAACACTTTTTGTGACGGGGTCTCAATAGGAAGACTGGGGCAAATACATGTGTGTGTGTGTGTGTGTGTGTCTTCTATGTGATGTGTGAAACTTGGGGGAATGGGAAGAAAGGGTGTGGAATGAATTTAACTGGTTTGGCATAGGGAGCAATTGTGGGCCTTGCAAACACACCAATGAACCTTTACGGACATAAAGGTGGCTATTTACAGTCAAACACAAAGGGCAACAGAGAGCAGTTTAATTTAGCTACCAACAGTTTTCCCCAGAAAATCACAACTCAAACTTACCAGCCAGCCATGCATAAAGTCAAAAGACACTCAACATAAATATTTTCCTTGTTTGTAGTATAGTTCAGGCACAGGAACAGCTCAGTAAATATCCCGCTTTTACTCAAAATTTTCAAGAGGGTGACACTATTTTTGAAAACGGTATGATCTGAAGTACCAAAGTTTTTGAGTTGCTTCAGGAGGAAGTTGAAAATTACCTGAAAACAGAAAGTTAGAATGGAAGCTACACTATATTAATAATCCCTGAAATGGAAAAGGACGTGATAAAAAAGATGGTTATTACTAAACATCAAATTTAATACTGACAAGCTAGCAGTACACCACTGATACACAGTGCATCACCTAATCCCATAAATCCATGTTATGTAAAATATGGTGAGAGGTACTGTAACATCCTCAACACAAAGTAAGATCGGTATTATCACAACAATAACTATAAAGCTTCCTATCTTTCAGAATGTAATGCCATGTAGTCAGATAAAAATTTGCAGATGTTTCAGAGTGTCCTGCTGTCTGCATCATCAGGGAACATGAATGGAAGCAGCATGTTCCTCTGAAAACTTCTACCAGCCTACACGGCCACACATCACAGAATGCAGCAAACTTCATCCTCAATATGCGTCACATATTCCAAATTACATTTTTTTTTATCTCTGGGTTTTTACAAAAAACTCGAGAAGTATCGATTTCAATCAAACACCAAAGTGTCATCAGTTTTAGCAGATGTCTAAGGTGTTCCAGCAGTGTGGTTAAGTTTAAAGAGCTCATGCTCTGTATGTGAAAGGTCTCACAGGCAAATCTCATCATTAAGTCCCTTCCAATTCATTATCCACTAATCATCCTATAATTTGATGCAGTCAAATCCAAGCTATTGACAGCATTGTGTATTAAACTATATACATTTTAGAGTTTTGAGACAAAGATATCCAGTTCATGGAAACACAACAGAATGCATATTTCTACACTTCAAGTGACTTTTAAAATTGGGCTGAACAGATCTCTGGCAATTACCTTTGAGCAGGTACCTATTCGAACCCCATATTAACAAATACATCAGAAACCCAGGTCTGATCTTAGGCCAGCATAGGTGGGCATTGTGGTGAAAAAAAAAAGCCGCACTGCGAGAGGTTTTCCTCTCAGTATTTCAATGTTCCCTTGTCAGTTATCATTCTATCAATGCTTCAATCATATTTCACTTATCTGCCACTGAAACTATATTATCCTAGCACCTGACATCATCTTTCAGTAAGAAACTTATCCTTGTCTCCTCTCCTAAACAAATTTGTATCAGGACACATAACCTCATTTTGTAACCAAAAAGCACACAGATATACTAAATTTCCCATTTAAATGTAAACATTACTTATAATAAACTGTGTTTAATATTTAAATTATATTTAAGCTTGTAACCTTTCACTGATTGAAGGTATTTCAGAAGACTGGTGAACAGAATATTTGGAGATAACTGTCAGAAAGTAACACATGGAAGGAAATAAGTTAGGAAACATAAACATTATGCAAAATTTGTGGCACATTTTTCCCCTTTCATTTTATTATCTCGTAAACTGTGAGGCACATGGAAGAAGTATAATGAGCACAAAATATATACTACGTCTTCACTAAACGTTCTATTGTTAAATGATTTTGCTTGGAGAAACATATTTAGTGAGACACTTGAAATGAGTGCAGAAGTGCAGGTGGATATTTGCGAAAAAGTCTGATCATGTGGACTGATTGTAACCCAATATGATACCCATCAAAAAATTTTCAATGTGAATCCATAAACAAAGTTTCAGTGTGACATCTCAATATACAGTTTAAGGAATATCCATTAAATGGTCTGTAAACTTGATGTTTGTGGATCCTTGCATCAGAGTACAATTCATAAAGAAAAATCCAACTAGATGCAAAAATGTATCAAAATTTTTTATTATTCCCTATTTATATGAAGCTCAACATGCCTGACAATGTCCACCAACTACACGTCCAACAACCTTCCACGTATGAAAAACCAGAGGCTACCAGTGCAGTTTTAGGCTCCTGACGACAGGCGGTGCGTCGCCCGAAACATGTTGAGCTTCATATAAATATGGAATAATAAAGAATTTTGATACATTCTTGCATCTTGTTGGATTTTTCTTTATGAATCATTAAATGGTGTATGAACTGTTCCTTGCACACAGAGAGACAGACAGACAGAGAGAAAGACATTGCAATACTAATGCATATTTTTGTAACTTTTGTTGTGAATACATAAAATATTAAATTATACATGCCATAATTTGTACTTGTAAACAAGTACTATTAGGGTAACAGAATCAAGGATAATAATATGGGCATAACATACAGCATACAAAGCAGAGGCCTGAGGGTAGCGGACATCTGAGACATTTAGGCATATGCAGAATGATAATATTAGAAACAGCCTTAAATAAATTAAATGTGTACTAGATTCTAATGATTCATGATAGGATCCACTGTCAGGCCCTTATGAACAAAAAAAAAAAAAATAAATATTCAGGTTTATAAAACAGCATGTAATTTCTTCACGAGCTGAGCAACATTCATCTTCTTGAGAAGGATTCTGTATCATAAAATCAGTTATGCACCTTTCTTTCCATTGTGTTTTTCAATTCACTGTCCAGAACACAGAAAGAGTAACGGAACTTCTCATACAGTTTTAATATCAGATACTTGTGTAAAGTGGTAAGATATAATACATTAACATTTTAGTTTTCTGGGGAAACACCTTCACAGAATAGATTCCCCCATCAGAAGCTAATAGTTTCTCAGATAGTCAAGAAATATCTCATACATTATGGAAATGGAAGGTCCATTACCATGTTTGTTGAGGGTATTTTTTGCGACTTAACCAAAGCATTTGACTGCGTCAACCACACTATTCTTTTAAACAAATTACATTATTATGGAATCAAAGGGAAATGTCATCGCTGGTTTCAATGTTACCTTGCAAACAGAATACCGAGGTTTCATATATCACCACACATTTTAGAGCATAAAATATCTTCCAGCTGGGAAAAAGTAACCAGTGGGGTCTCCCAGGGCTCATCCTGGGACCCCTGCTCTTTATAATATATTTGAATGATTTACCATGTGAATTACACCAAGGAGCTAAACCAGTAATATATGCTGATGACACTAGTGTTTTGTTAACTGCTAAAAATGATGAAGAGTTAAAAACCAAAATCAATTGTATGTTAGATTATATGATAGGATGGTTTTCAGCAAATGGATTAGCCTTGAACATGGAGAAGACAAAAATAATGAAATTTACTTCATCACCAGAATGAAACCTTCCAAATTATATAACAAATAAAGATAGTAAATGGAATAAACAATACAAAATTTTTAGGACTAGAACTTGACAAAAATATAAGCTGGAAGAACCATGTTCAAAAAATTTTACCTCAATTAAGCAGTGCCTGTTACCTGGTTAGATGAATGTATCCATGCTGCAAATCAAATACTCTTAAAATTATTTACTTTGCTTATTTTCATGCTGATATGGAATATGGGATCATATTCTGGGGAGATTCAGTAGAAAGTAAAAGAATCTTCCAAAAACAAATAAGAATAATCAGAATTATGACAGGATCTACTTCAAGGATTTCATGTAGAACATTATTTCGAAAATTGGAAATATTGACTCTGACCTTCCAATATATACTTTCCTTGATGTGGTTCCTCTCATCAAATTTGGAGATTTACACATTTAATACTTCAGTACATAATACAAATACTAGGCGCAAACTAAAACTGCATAAACCAGCAACAAGACTCACAATGTATCAGAGGAGTGTCTATTATAATAGCATAAATATTTATCATAAACTCACAGATGATCTTGCTGAATTAGTATCAAATAAGAAATCTTTCCTGCTGCAACTAAAAAAATATCTAACTGGTGAGCCCTTTTATTCAGCAGAAGAATATTTTGAATGCATAATAAACCTACGACAAGAGGCAAAATGTGGTTTGTATAAGTCTTATATTGGTTTTTAGACTATGTAAATCATGAAATTACGTATTTATGTGTACTTTTAATACCTTAGTTTTAATATTTTATAATTCGTATGTGTATATGTTTTGATTTGTGTATGCCTGATAGTGTTCGTCAAATCTTGAGGACATGTTTCATATCCGAAGCCTAATGGCTTACTGGGATTGATGAAATGAAATAGCATGTATGTATGTATGTATGTATGTATGTATGTATGTATGTATGTATGTATGTATGTATGTATGTATGTATGTATGTGTTGTAAGAGCCCACCACTTGTCTCTGTACTGTGCCACACGTATGCAGTTTGGATCCACCCATTATATTTCTTTAAGATCCATTTTAATATTATCCTCCCATCTATGCCTAGGTCTTCCAAGTGGCCTCTTTCCCTTAGGTTTCCCAACCAAAAGTCTGTGTGCATTTCTCTGCTCCCTCATACATGCCACATGCCTGGCATATCGCATCCTCCTTGATTTGATCACACAAATAACATTTGGTGAAGAGTACAAATCATGAAACTGTTCATTAGGCAGACTCTTCCAGTCCCCTGTCACATCATCCCTCTTGGGCCCAAATATCTTCCTCAGTAACACGAAGGATTCTGGGGCAAAAGGCTGCAAACATTCCCTGAATTCAATATGCTATTAAATCTTTACATGCAGTTTTTATTGTTGAGTGTTGTTCCCAAATATTTCCATACTTTAAAAAGCCAATGCCCATGTAACATTCTGAAACACACTGATTTTTCAATTATCAGTCCACTACCCAACCCCAAAGTTGGAGGATAACCCCTTGCTGGCTGTTTCCAACTCCTTATTCAGTACAGTTACAACTGCCTTCCATATCTGGAGGTAATCTCCTCCATCCAAAATGCAAGGACATGCCATGCCACGGTGACAGAACCCACATTAGCATGGACACCACAAGCAAAACTACATGGATCAAGAAGGACGTGTGTTAGTAGCTGATTTTAGTGACCCAGAAAATCTGCAGAGCAATAAAACCATATAATAAAAGAGCTCACCATGAAGTCTTCATCATTCCATCCAAATGATGTGAAAGGTAAAACATCAAGCAGTTGTACTAGGCGGTTAGCAACTCTGATCTGTTCATGTGGGTCCTCATTTATGGCACTATCAGGACTTTTTATACAGCATAACAATCTGAAAAGCTCATCACGGTTCTTCTCTTCATCAGTGCCTTTCCGACCCACACCCCTCTGACTCAACAGCAGTTCCTGGAAAGATTGTTATAACACTGCAATATAACAGATACATTCCAGAAATTGCACATTATATGCAGCAAAATTCATTTAATTTGGCATCTAATAATTCAGAAATCCTGATAATTCGGCACTTGAAGAGGGTGGTCCCATGACCATAAATTTTCCCTTTTACCAGAAAAGAAAGGTTAATCAAAGAAACATGCAAATCTCATGGACTTGTTAAAAAAGTCCTCCAGGACTGTTTGTACATCAACTGTTGTGGTATCTCCTGACCCCTTTTCTCCTATGCCATTAATTTCTTCAACTGTGAAGACTTCAGTAAACACAGAAGGGGACCCAGATGACCCTGAACAAGCAGATGGAGATATCAAAATGGAATACTCCTCTGAATGATTGTACAGCTCAAGTATAGGACCGGTAACAAGATTAGCCTGTAAGAACTTAGGTCACTATAGGTACTGTTTGATAATATGGAATATTCAATAATTTATTTATATATATAAATGTGTGTGCATATATATGTATTTGCACACCTTATTCTCTGGATCTTGCATGGTTCATTACTTATTCTTTCCATGTTAAAGGACTGACTGAAGGACTGTTACTAGAAAGGCTGCTGTAGAGGTTCATGTGTCTTTCAAGTTGACAATACAGAAAGTTGTATACAGTGGCTTCCAGCCATGTTTCAAACAACTGCAGTGATGGTGTTAAGTAGGTGACTGCCAAAGGAGAGAATTGTAAAGGCAGCATCCTAATTCTTAGTATCATGAGATTCGAGATAGACCTCCTGTACCAAAATTTATGTGCTATCATACATAACACCAAGAAAGCAAGTAACTCTTACTGCAATGAATCTGATAGGCCCAATTTTTTCTTGGTAGATTGAGTAATAATATTGGGTGATACGTTCCGAGCCTAAATTCAGAATGTCAGCTTACAAGACAAAATATTTTCTATGATCATTTCAGGTCTCCTAGAAAAATGTTATGTTCACCTTATGTGTATTTATATCACAAGGTCCTTTCCCAGAACCTATCCCCATGGTACAAATTATGCACCTAATGTCAATATGTAACTCTACTAACTCCACAGAACAGAATAACTCATGAGAAGTGAAGAGTAGCTGAGCTAGTAGAGAAATTTCCCATATTTTATGGAACCTGATGGTTTATTGCTATGTCCACAATAGCTTGCCACTGGTCCCTATGCTCAGATAAATGAATTCACTCTCTTCCTTCATATTTAATTAATATCCAGTTTTCTATCATTTCTCATCTATGACTTGGCCTTCCTGGTGGTCTCTTTCATTCAGTTTTTCCCACAAAATCCCTGTATTCATTTCTCTTTTCTCTCATACCTGTCACATTTCAATATATGATAACTTGAACATGACATACGAAGATTTTAGTACTCACTTCAAAAGTCAAATCGTGGACATCTGTGGATACAGAATCTTCTGGGTAAGTAATGAGTGACATTGCAAAATCTGAAACATACATACATACATACACATATACACACATTCCATGGACCCATAAGTGTGTCACAAAGACAACAGGATGTGGAACAAGTCACATATACACAATTTTTACAGTGTAAAATACTAGAAACATTTTAAAAAACAGTACTATAAATCATCTTTACACATACAAAATTCACCTCCAGAGTAAATGAGTATGTGTTTGAGTATTTTCTTAATGCTACTTTCAATTTTGCCTTTCATTCTTAAGAACTCTCTGACTACATGGTAAACTGCTGAAAATGGTTATGCCAGCATAAAATGTACTTCTTTGAAAAGCAAATAGCTTGTCTTTTTTAAATGTATATACCATGTATCTTTTATTGTTGTTATTTCAACCAACTATCACCACAATATCTCTTTATATAATGTACACTCCTACATGTTGCGACATCTCCATGTCATCCTCAGGGAATTTTACATTTGTGCCTTGCTAAGTTATATGAAATTTTTTAAATTGAAGCTGTAAAAATTATAATTCCATAACATTATTAGATTAAAGTATATTAAAATATTATTTGGTCGTTGTTTAGTACTACAATAAAATTTGTTCAATGTTATTATATCTTGTGCAAGCAGTGTGTATTTGTGGCGGCATATACAATCCCTTATTGATGTTGCTAGTGTGCTGGTCTGGCATGTATTGTGTATAGATGTATTTGTTTGAACATTTTCTTGATTACTGACAATGAATTTCATGAATGAAAGTATGTATTGATATGCAACAGGCAGAATCTCTAATTGTATATATATATATATATATATATATATATATATATATATATATATCATCAGTTCCTTTTACTCCTTGTGGATCATAGGGCATCCATAAAGAGCTTCCAAGCGTTGCGATCTTCAGCTATCCCTTGACCTCATTCCATGATCTTCCTATATTTCTTATTTCATCCTCTATTGTCAATTGTGTATACAGACTTCTACATAAAGTTCTGGGTTGTGCACCAGCCACAATTCTGATGATATTCTCTCATAAAGTGAAAATCTTCCCACTATTGGAAGAGTGTCAATATATGCCTGATATGCTACAATGACTTCTACAAACTGCCCATATTTTCAAAGCTTCACACCAAATATAAATTAACACACAGTACCAATATCTAGGAAAAATCTTACATTCATTGACACAAACGTAGTTCATTAAAATTGTCCTTATATCAAAATTCATCATACACACTAAGATTATTGGTTAATTAATGACACCTCTCAACTTCATGGTTTTTACAGCATCACAAAAGGTTAGATGAGTGGGTATGTATGTGGAAGGTGGCAGTCATGACCAGTGTGTAAATGCTATATAAGAATTTTATTGGAGAAACTTCAAGAAGCTATCAAAATCATGACATGATAGTCAGAAGGCCGGCGGCGACAGTCGAACATGTAACTTCAGAATAGGGCCTCTGGAGTCACTTAGGTAATAAGAGCTACCTTGTTATTTGTGTCGATACATGTATGTACTTTACTAGCCATGTATTCCTTGTATACTCAATGTCTCCAGATCGTCCAGATGGGCTCTGGGGCCCACTCAACCGCCTGCTCAATGGGTATCAGGCTACTTTCCCTGCGGTAAAGCGGCCGGGGCTTGACGTTGGCCACCCATACGGTGCCGCGGCTATGAATAAGTAGAGACATGGATCACAGTAGAGCTTTGACTCTACTCTCTCTCCTTTTATGCCTTTATGGTGTGAATAAGGGCAACTTTACTCTTACTCTTTACCTAGACACTGACAATTATCAACTTCAAGAGTAATCTTCGTGACTTGGGTACTATAAAAATTAATAAACGAAAAAAGTTTTAATGTTCACAGTTCCCGTAACTAAGCTCTTTCAAGCCAACACATAATGATACATTTCCATAACAATGAACTCGTATGAAATGTGCACTATTTCATGCGCTTCCTACCCAGACAGCTTACATGCTCAGACAATATTATGCCGATGAAACGAAACACTCTTTCGTATTCTTTCATTTATGCCTCTGTTCAGGGGTACCATATTTCTCCCGCTTTTCGACTACCTAAATTTCTCTACGAAAGAAAACCCAGTATGAATAACAGCAGTACACACGATTTATAGTGTCCACATCACGGGCTACCAACCAAAATGATGGCTTTCTCGATCAATGTGGATGGATGCTGAGATCCGTGTCATAAATATTGAGTACAGATAGAGGCTTCATCTTTTATAACCCTTAAAATATGTTTTCACGCTACTGTTCCCCACATATTCTGGTAACATCACTTTCGCTATCTCTTCACGGTGCAATTTGAAAAACCGTGTTAGGTATCAACATTGCCCAGTTTTGAATTTCTTATTCTAACCTTTATTCAGGTTATGTATACAAAATGTCCACGACAGGACTATGTCAACTCATTCTCCAATATATTTATTACAGAAGATGTAAAGTAATTCTCAGCAAAATTAAGGTAATATCATGCAACTCTTCCGTCAAGTGTGATCTAATAATTGCAATATGTACTGTGTCAGTTTTGCATCTGATGTCCAAGCACAAACCCAGGATCTATCACTGTTTTGTGACACAACTCATATATTTTAATGTGTTTTTGTTGTCAACTGTTATTGAAAGGTTGGAAAGAATATAATTTAAACAATTGGCCATTTTGCGCCATCTGTCGAGAAGAATTGGTTCTCAACTAATTTCAAATGAACGTTGCATATCCGCAGTAAATAAAACAGCAGAGTAGGACATGAGAAGCAAATATGAATATATGAATAAGTTATTAAATGGACTGTCGGTCCGGGAATTTGTACACACAGAAAGCTATAGGAAACAAGTAATTCAGTACAAACAGCACGGCCCGTAACCTTCCATTTTCAAGAAGGTTTCCAGTACGAAGTGGACTATGGCTGTGGGGCTAACAGGACGAAGTTCTTCAAGTCCCGGCCCAGAATTTGAAGTGCGATAAATCATCCAGACTTCATCCATTCGTGTGACGAGAACAAGCAGACGATACAGCATAGGTTTTTTTAATACAGCACGTGCAGTTGTGACTGGTTGCGTAGTAGGAGATGGCAATAGGTTGTAGGGCCCAACAGCTGGTTGCAAACAAATGTTTTGGGAAATGCTCTGTGCGCTCAGCAGAGTATCATAAGAGAGCCAGACCCTTCTATACTTTTAGCAAGAGTGTGATTCAAGAAAAGGGAGGAAGGATATGTGAACAGTATCATCAAAACCGTCGCACATTGTATACTTCGGAGAAGTTGGCTGCCACACCAAGGCTTTCGCCCCAAGAGGTAAGTGTTTGTACCGTTACGTCGGCTAATAAAAAACACTGCGTGGTTAGTAACGGATATATCAACAGCTATCATTAAGCGTTGATAGCATTGGTGGCTATTGGTAAATGGTACACATGTGTGGAATGAGTTATGAGAAACTGGAAGTATCCCAAGAAATGTGTTTGGACACAATATTTCCCGCCACTTTCTCCACAAAGAATAATCACCTCATGAATGGGGGCTCACAAATCGCGTTGTGCTGCATGTTGGCCAAATCGAGTTTTTTTTTTTTGGGGGGGGGGCATTTCCCTCCATATTCATGCAGGAGGATGTAACCACAAAATTGCTATGGTAGTCTCCATCATTTGTAATCATGGTACCAATCAATTTGATAGTTTTTACAGGAGCCAAACAAATATTGGTTCTAGTTTACCAATCACACAAAAACTAGCCTGACTGGAAAGTTCTGAACAATAGAAACAATGCTTACCATGCCATTGTGATTACTCCAAACCACCCTACCTACTGTCACCTAACATATAAGATATTAAGTATTGTCCTTTACAGTCCTCAAGATTGAATGGGTTTGTTGGACCCTGAATATTGCCTGCTGTGGTCTGAATATTTTTTTCCCCTAGTAGTTTTGTTGATCAGGTAATTTTCTTGTGTTTGCCATCTCAAAGGTCAACACATTTGCAGCACCTTATTTACATGATGATTTGTTTTGTGGTCTTTAATGTGGGGAGTTTCTTGACTAGCTGAGCAATTGTCAGTCTCCCAATAAGATCTCAGCTCTGTGGAATTAGTTACATGCTTCATTGTCACTTTTCAATACATATTTTTCCATGGTAGGTAACCAGCATTCTACGTGCCAATGAACACACACAAGAATTTACCTCACCTGGCTCTGTCAAGTCATATGACTCAAATCAACTTCCATCAAACAACCCTATTGAAGATACAAGAACTGAGGCACGATGTCTTTTGACAAAAGGTGAGCAAATTTAGTCACCTTGTGACAGCAGGAAAAACAATGCTTACAAAATTCCTTCCAGTATGTAAAAATTTATTGGTATTATTTGAAATTGTTTGTTGTCTAGATCAACTGTGTGAATCATAAAATGTTTCACCAACACCACTAACTCATATCAAAACTTGGAAAAACTTTACAATTTTGCGAACACATGTAGGTTATGTGTAGCTGTATTCTGGTGTTATTCTACCTAACATGCATTCTAACCTTCCTGACATATCCCAGAAGTTGGGTTTTGTTTACTCATTAATTCTCATACAGTTCATTATCATTTACTCAGTGCCACTGGTCATTGTTGGTACATTATACCAAAAATGGTTATTAGTTTAATGGTTCTTCACAGAATACGCAGAGTGGATCACTGAACCTTATGAACATGATCGTGCTAAGGATTATCAAAAGCCCTCTATTCATCCAGGTTTTTCTGAAATTAAACAGTGCTGAAAGTGCATATTTAGTATGACAGTCTTACAAATACACATTCCCATTGACCACTTATCTTACTTACCAGTGTGGTGCCACGTTAATAATAGATTAATGAAATATTTGCTATCCAGTGAATCAGTGGATTTTGATCACCTTTGCACTACAGAATGATCAGTTGAGAATATGACTGGAGGGCAAAGAGATTAAAATAGATGGCACTGTAGAAAAGGAGTATACACATAAGATAAATGGAATTAAACTGCAAGCAGATTTAAGCACTTGTTATGTTCCTTGACATTAAAATGATTACAGATTCTGTTTCATGTATTGGACCCAAGGTCCAAAGAAGTTGCATTCACACAAATTTATGTCATTTTTCATTGGTCTATTGTACAGCTGGTATATTAACCCTTATCCTGCTAATGTGGAGAAAATGGTGAGCTCCTAATAATGCCAGCAAATAGCAGATGGGATTTAATTCAGCATTTAAAGGGTTAATATTTGGTATTGAAATGACAAATAAATGAAAACATTTCTACATTTAAATTACTGCTATACATGGTGTCTGACTTCCTGTCACTGTATGGACACTAGTTTTATTCATGTCACTCAGCTTTTCAGGGTTGTCTAAGTTGTATTTAATGCTACACTAATATTTTTCCTCTTTGTGTTTTTTTAACAGGCCTACTGCTGGGAGTGTTTGATGGACATGGAGGGGCTTCATGTGCTCAAGTAATTGCAAAGAGACTTTTCCATTACATTACTGTATGTTTGCTTCCACCAGATATTCTTCATAAATATCTCAACGCACTGGAAAATAATAAGCCCATGGCACTTCTTGATATATATAATGATAAGCTAGAATTAGTAGATGAACTTAAGATTTTGTATGAAGGAAGTTTCAAAACATTTGTTAAAGAACTGTCAGAAATTAAGGACAATCAAAGAGATTTCCATATGAAAGAAGCAATGGAAAAGGCATTTCTTCGACTGGATTCTGACATGTCTAATGAGGCATTATGTAAGAATGACGGAAAAGTAAATATGAAAACCTTGTCTGTAGCCATATCAGGTGCAGTAGCCTGTGTTGCACATATTGACGGGCCACATTTGCACATAGCTAGTGCAGGAGATTGTCAGTGTGTACTGGGAGTTCTCACTGATATCAACACATGGACTGCCAAGAAACTGACAACAGAACATAACACTGACAATCAAGAGGAAGTTCAGCGAATTCTCAGAGAACATCCAGATAATGAAAGAGATACTATAATCAAAATGGAGCGACTGTTGGGACAATTGGCCCCTCTAAGGGCGCTTGGAGATTTCAGATACAAGTGGAACAAAAGGACACTGAACAACACTCTACTCCCATATTATGGAGAGACTGCAGTCCCTCCAAATTATTACACACCACCATACCTTACAGCACGTCCTGATGTAACACATCACAAACTCACTCCAAGAGATAAGTTCTTAGTGATAGCATCAGATGGGCTGTGGGACCTTGTGTCACCCTTGCAAGTGGTACGGCTGGTAGGAGAACATATGAGTGGTAAAGTAACACTAAGCCCCT